>JADMIO011694187.1_pt1 | contig 22294 bp, 31 predicted proteins | sample 8958161 | NCBI WGS metagenome assembly JADMIO01 (sample SAMN16585339, study PRJNA669376) | soil metagenome | isolation source: Crop rotation soil | place: USA: Cullars Rotation, Alabama | collected 2011
GCCGCGACTTCAAGTCACGTGAATTCCAAGCTTCGGATCCCACTGTGCTGGAAAGCAGCCGCGACCTCTTGACGCTGCTCGCGCTCGGCTTCGGCCTGCTCGTGCTGTTCGAGCAAGCGACAGCCGCGTTGCGCGGCTTCGTCATCATGCACTTCGAGGCGACGCTGAACGTGCAGTGGCAAGCCAACGTGCTCGCGCACTTGCTGCGCCTGCCGTTGCCGTATTTCGAGAAACGCCACCTCGGCGACATCGTGTCGCGTTTCCGCTCGATCGACGCGATCCAGCGCACCGTCACGACGACATTCGTCGAGGCCGTCGTCGACGGCGCGCTGTCGCTGCTGCTGCTCGCCGTGATGCTGTGCTACAGCGCGCCGCTCGCGGCGGTATGCCTCGCTGCGATGGCGCTCTACGTCGCGCTCCGCTGGCTCGCGCACTCTCCGCTGCGCGACGCGCGCCACGAGCAGATCGCCGCCGCGGCCAAGCAGGACAGCCACTTCATCGAGACGGCGCGCGGCGTGCGGGCGATCAAGATCTTCGCGCGCGGCGACGAGCGCCGCAGCGCGTGGCTCGGCTTGCTCGTCGAGCAGATCAACGCGGGCTCGCGCGTGCAGCGGCTTGTGCTCGCTCTGCGCGCCGGTAATGGCTTGTTGCTCGGGCTCGAGAACGTGCTCGTCGTCTTTCTAGGCGCGAGCCTCGTGCTCGGCGGCGCGCTGTCGACGGGAATGCTGCTCGCGTTCGTCGCGTACCAGCGCCAGTTCGCGGTGCGCGTGAGCACGCTAGTCGACAAGCTCGCCGAGGTGCGCCTGCTGCGCCTGCATTGCGAGCGGTTGGGCGACATCGTGCTGACGGCCCCCGAGCAGCAGGACGGTCCCGGCCGGTTGCTCGTCTCCGCCGCGGCGGCCGGCGTCGCGATTCGCGTGCGCGGCTTGCGCTATCGCTACGGCGAGCACGAGCCGTACGCGCTCGACGGCGTCGATCTCGACGTCGCGCCGGGCGAATGCGTCGCGCTCGTCGGCGCCTCGGGCTGCGGCAAGAGCACCCTGCTCAGCCTCTTGCTCGGTTTGCTCGCGCCGACGGCCGGCGAGGTCACGATCGCCGGCGTGGCGCCGCGCGAGCTGGCGGCGCGCCGCACCGTGGCGGGTGTCATGCAGGGCGATTGCCTGTTCGCGGGGTCGATCGCCGACAACATCAGCTTCTTCGCCGCGGATGCCGACCAGCGGCGCATCGAGGAGTGCGCGCGGCTCGCGGCCATCCATTCCGACATCGCGAGCCTGCCGATGGCCTACAACACGCTCGTCGGCTTCATGGGCTCGACGCTTTCCAGCGGGCAGCAGCAGCGCGTCTTGCTCGCCCGCGCGCTGTACGCGCAGCCGGCCGTCTTGATTCTCGACGAAGCCACGAGCCATCTCGATGCGCAGCGCGAAGCGGCGATCGCCGTGGCCGTCGCGCAGCTCGGCATGACGCGGATCATTGCCGCGCACAGGCGCGAGACGCTGGCGGCCGCCGATCGGATCGTGCGCATCGAGGCCGGACGGATCGTCGGCGAAGCGCCAGGGCCGAGGCGAGCGGCTCCTCTCGCCGCCGGAGAATCTCGTTGAACTGCGCAGATATTCGAGCTGCGCCCGAGGCGAGGCGGCGCTCTACTGGGTGCGCTCGCGAAGAGCGAGGCATCGAGCATCCAAACCAGTCATTCAAGGAGGAAGGACGATGGACGGGGCAACAACGACGTTACGGGAGCTGACGGCAGAAGAGACGAGGGTCGTCGGCGGCGGAGATTTCACGTGGGGCGGTTTCTTTGCGCATGTAGGGGCCGGCGGGCTCGTCGGCGGGCTCGCCGGGGCGGCGGGCATGGGCGTCGGCGCGGTCCCCGGGGCGATCGGCGGCGCGCTGCTCGGCGGCATCGAGTATTCGGTCAGCGAGCTCATCGAAAGCTACTTCTGAGCGAAGCGCGTGGTGGCGCCGCGGGAGGGCGCCACCGCGCGCATGGGAGCTGAAGGCATGGAGACGAAGCATCCGTGGCTCGGCTGGGCAGCGCTCGTCGTGCCTGCGTTCGCGACGGCGCTGACGTGGCGGCTGACGGGCGGGCTGCCGTACCTCAATCGAGTCGCGGTCGCCGTCTCGGCTGCGCTCGTCGTCTACGGCGGCCTCCACCTTCTCATCAAGGGACTGCCGCGGCGTTAGCGCGCGTCGCCGACGGCGGCGATCGCGACCGCAATCGCGTCCGCCTCGTCGATCGCATCGAGGCCGTGGCTCGTGATCTCGTCGAAGCGCTCGTTCGCGGCGGCGCTCGGCGTTCGCATGCGCGCCATGTAGTCGCGCTCGATCGCCGCGATGACTTGCTCGAAGGCGTTGCGCTGCGCGGCCTCCTGGTCGGCGCCGCTGCCGTCGAACGTCGTGCCGATGAGGCGCCTGCCGATCTCGCCGACGATCTGCTCCGCATCGCCGTAGTAATGCTCGCCGATCGAGCGGTGCCCCTCCTCGTGCGCGAGCAGCTTCGGCGGCGCGCCCTGCGCCGTGAAGATCTCGAACCGCGCGCGCGTCACGATCTCGAGCCCGTCGACGGAGATGCGCGCCGTCGTGCGCGACAGTCGCTCGGCCGAGTACGTCACGCCGGCCGAGAGCTCGAACGTCGTCCTACAAACGCCGGCCTCGGGCGGCGTCAGCTCGGGCATGTCGGGCGGCGGGCGCGCCGGATCGAACAGCGTGCGCGTGACGACGGGCTCCTCGCGCCTGACGGTGACGAGAGAGGCCTGTGCCGGTGCACCGCCGGGGCGCAAAACCGTGACGCCGGCAACGCCGGCCGCGGCGAAGAGTAGCTCCCGACGATTCATCTGGGCTTTTCGGACAACCGGGGTTTTACGCGCTGAAACAGGGAGTTGCGGCGCCGGGGACGATTTCAATTCGTCGCTCAGCCTAGCACATCGGCCACACCCGCCTTGTAATTATTTATATGCTCATTTAATTTAGCTCTTATGAACGCAAAGCTGAAACGCAAGAAAGCGGAGCCGCGCCGGCCGGGCCGCCCGAGAGCCGACGAAGCCAACCAGCGCGAGCGCCTGCTCGATGCGGCCGTCGACTGCTTCGCCGGCGAGGGCATCGCCGCAACGAGCCTGCGCGCGATTGCGCTGAAGGCCGGCGTGACGCCGGCCCTCGTCCACTACTACTTCGGCAGCAAGACCGAGCTCGTCGACGCGTTCATCGCCGAGCGCTTGACGCCCGTCGCCGCGACGCTGCGCGAGAGCTTGCTCGCGGCCGGAACCGATCCGCGCGCGTTGATGGCCGCGTTCGTGCGCGGCATGCACGACGTCGTCGCGAAACATCGTTGGTGGCCCGCGCTCTGGGTGCGCGAGGTGCTGAACGAGCAAGGCGCGCTGCGCGACGTGCTGCGCAGAGAGATCGCGCCGCAGGTCGCGCAGCTCTTGGCCGGAACTCTCGCCGAGGCGCAGAAGCGCGGCGAGCTCGCGGCCGATCTCGACCCGCGGCTCACCGTCGTCTCGCTGATGGGGCTCACGATGATGCCGCTCGCGGCCGAGCACATCTGGCGCCGCGTCTTCGCCGCCGACGACATCGACCGCGACGTGCTACTGCGCCACACGCTGGCGCTGCTCGACCACGGCCTCGGAGGCAAGCATGCGCGCTGACACTCGTTGCACGCTGCTCGCGCTGCTCGCCGCGACGGGACTGGCCGGCTGCGCCAAGGACGGCCCGGCACAGATCTTGGGCACGCTCGAGTGGGACCGCGTCGCCGTGACGGCCGAGCTCGCCGAGCCGGTCATGCGCTGGGACGTCGCCGAAGGCGACCGCGTCGAGGCAGGCGCGCCGCTGCTCGAGCTCGACGCGCGCCGCCAGGACGCGCGCATCGCCGAAGCCGAGAGCGACCTCAAGATGGCCGAGGCGCGGCTCGCCGAGCTCGCGCACGGCGCGCGCATCGAGACGATCGACGCCTCGCGCGCGAATCTGGCACGCGCGCGCGCCGCGCAGGAAGACGCGGAGACGGAGCACACGCGCGTCGCGGAGCTGAGGAAGCGCGAGCTCGTGGCGCAGTCGGTCGTCGACACGGCCCTCGCGGCGCGCAACCAGCGTCGCGCCGAGACCGCCCAAGCCGAGGCGCAGCTGCGCGAGCTGACACAGGGCACCAGGCCCGAGCAAATAGAGCAAGCGTCGGCGAGCGTCGCCGCTGCGCGAGCCGCGCTCGAAACGTTGCAGCTGACGCGCGACCGCCTCACGGTGCGCGCGCCGCGCGCGGGCCGCATCGACGCGCTGCCGTTCCATCCCGGCGATCAGCCGCCCGTCGGCGCGGAGCTCGTCAGCATGCTCGTCGGCGACGCGCCGTATGCGCGGGTGTTCGTGCCCGCGCCGCGGCGCACCGAGGTCGTCGCCGGCACGCGCTTTACGATCCACGTCGAAGGCATCGCGACGCCGTTCGCGGCGAAGCTGCGTAGCATTCGCAGCGAGCCGAGCTTCACGCCGTACTACGCGCTCGCCGGCGACGACGCGAGCCGGCTCGTCTACCGCGCCGAGCTCTTGCTCGACACCGGCGCCGGCGTCGCGGAGCTGCCGGCCGGTCTACCCGTGACGGCCGTGCTGCTGCAGTAATGAACGACGAGACCGCCATCCACGCGACGGGCCTCACGAAGCGCTTCGGCCAGGTCGTCGCCGTCGACAACCTCGATCTCACGGTGCGCAAGCGCGAGGTCTACGGCTTTCTCGGCCCGAACGGCTCCGGCAAGTCGACGACGATCCGCATGCTCTGCGGCTTGCTGAATCCGACCTCGGGCGACATCGACGTCCTCGGCCATCGCATCCCACAAGACGCCGAGGCGCTGAAGCGCCACATCGGCTACATGACGCAGCGCTTCTCGCTGTACGAGGACCTCACGGTCGACGAGAACCTCGCGTTCCTTTCGGCCGTTCACGACATGCCGCGCGCGAAGGCGCGGCCGCGCATCGAGGAGCTGATCGAGCGCTTCTGGCTTAGGGACCAGCGCAGGCAGCTCGCGGGCACGCTGTCGGGCGGCCAGAAGCAGCGGCTCGCGCTCGCAGGCACCGTGCTGCACAAGCCCGATCTCCTGTTCCTCGACGAGCCGACGAGCGCCGTCGATCCGCAGTCGCGCCGCGAGTTCTGGGAGTCGCTGTTCGAGCTCGCCGACGAAGGCACGACGCTGCTCGTCTCGACGCACTACATGGACGAAGCCGAGCGCTGCACGCGGCTCGCGATCCTCGATCGCGGCCGCATCGTCGCCGACGGCACGCCGCAGCATTTGCTCGCCGACCTGCCGGGCCGCACCTGGCTCGTCAGGACGCCGGAGCCGCGGCGCGCGCACCGCGCGCTCGACGACTTGCCCGGCGTCATCGCCGTCGCGCAGATCGGCACGTCGCTGCGCGTGCTCGGCAGCGGCGACGGCGAGTTGAAGGAGCGCATCGAGCGTCGCTTGCGCGAGACCGGCGACGCGACCGTCGAGCCGACGGCGCCGAATCTCGAGGACGTATTCGTCGCCGCGACGGCGAAGTCGCGTGGAGAGCGCCGTGAGCCTGCGTAGGCTTGGCTCGATCGTCGTCAAGGAGCTGCGGCAACTGCGCCGCGACCGATTGACGTTCGCGATGATCATCGGCATCCCGACGATGCAGCTGATCCTGTTCGGCTACGCGATCAATCTCGACGTGCGCAATCTCGAGACGGCCGTGCTCGATCAGGCCGACACGGCGCGGTCGCGCGAGCTCGTCGCCGGCCTCGCCGCGACCGGCGTCATGCACTTCGGCCACGTGGTCTCGAGCCCGCAGGAAGTCGAGGCGCTGATGCGCGCCGGCGAGATCAGCGCCGCCGTCGTATTGCCGCCCGATTTCGAGACGCGGCTCGAGCGGCGCGACCGGGCCGCCGTACAGATCGTCGTCGACGGCTCCGAGCAAGTCATTCAAGCCGCGGCGCGCCAGCTCGCCGCGTTCCCCGTGCACGGCAATCAAGGTTGGACGGACGCGACAGCCGCCGTCGAGGTCGTGAACTTCTACAACCCCGAGCGACGCGCCGCCGTGAACACCGTGCCCGGCCTCGTCGGCATGATCCTGACGATGACGATGGTGCTGTTCACGGCAATCGCGCTCGTGCGCGAGCGCGAGCGCGGCAATCTCGAGATGCTGATCGCGACGCCGGTGAGCCCGTGGGAGCTCACGGTCGGCAAGATCCTGCCGTTCATCGGCATCGGGCTCGTTCAAGTCACCGTCGTGCTCGTGCTCGGCGACGTGCTGTTCGACGTGCCGCTGCGCGGCTCGCTCGCCGAGCTCTATCTCGCCGCGCTCGTGTTCATCACGGCGAATCTTTCGCTCGGCATTACGATCTCGACGCTGACGCGCACGCAGTTCCAGGCGATGCAGATGTCGTTCTTCACGTTCCTGCCGCAGATCCTATTGTCCGGCTTCATGTTTCCATTCGCCGGCATGCCGAAAGGTGCGCAGTACGTCGCCGAGGCGCTGCCGCTGACGCATTTTCTGCGACTCGTGCGCGGCATCATGCTGCGCGGCGCGGACCTCACGGAGCTCTGGCGATCGCTGCTCGCGCTCGCGATCTTCATCACGATCATGCTCGCCGTAGCCGTGTCGCGCGTGCGCAAGCGCCTCGATTAGACGATGCAAAAGCCGAGGCCAAGGACTATCCTGCCCACGTACCTTCCGGCACATAGCGGCTTTAACGCCGCAGTCGAGGCGCCGATGATGAAGATCACCGTCGCAGTTTTGGCTCTCGTGCTCGCGGGCAACGCGAGCGCGGAAGGGTGGCGCGCGCTGCGCGTGGACGGCAGCAGCGAGGCAGCGTTCGCGAAGTCGCTGGAGGCCTTCAAAGACAAGCTGTCGCCGGCGCGCCGCTATGTATTCGGCGAGGCGCTGAAGGACATCTGGCTCGAAGGCGACAGAGCCGCTCGAGCCGAGCAGCGGGAATACACCGACGACGAGTATTACGCTCGAGTCGACGGGTTGAGCTACGAAGAGATCATCACGCTCACGGATCCGACCGGCGATACGGCGAAGGACCGCTACCGCACGGCGAGCTTGACCCAGCGGTACCGCCCGCCTATCCCGACGTGGCCGCAATCGAGCGACCCACCGCCTTCACAGTTCCCGGCGACGTATCGCGGCGACCCGCCGCCGAACACCGCGGACAGCCGCGCGGCCTGCAGCTGCATGGCCCCCCTGCAGTAAGCTGCAGGATACTCGGCGGCTAGACGTCCAGCGAACTGCGACTCAACCGGCCGGCTCGATGCGGTAGACGACGCCGCTCGTCGCGTCGTTCGGGTCGGGCGGCGTTCCCAACGTGCGCTTCTCGGTCACGGCGTACAGATAGCCGTCGGGGCTCTGCGCGACGTGCCGCCAGCGCCGCCCCAACGACATGAACATCGAGTCGCGCCGCTCGCTCTGCGGTGCCGGCTGATCGAACGCGATGCGCAGCAGCGTCTGGCCGTTCAGCGCGCCGACGAATAGATGCCCGCGCCACGGCGGCAGCTTGTCTCCCGTGTACCAGACGAGCGAGTTCGGGCTGATCGACGGCGTCCAGAACATGAACGGCATCTCCATGCCTTCGCGATACCAGTGCTGCTCCGACACTTCGGCGCGATTGCTGTAGAGCTTGCCGAGCGAGACGAGCGGCCAACCGTAGTTCGAGCCCGCGCGCAAGATGTTGATCTCGTCGCCGCCCATCGGCCCGATCTCCGTCGCCCACATCTCGCCCGTCGTCGGATTCCACGAGAAGTCCGTCGCGTTGCGATGGCCGTACGTGAACACTTCGGGATTCGCGTCGGCGCGCCCGACGAACGGATTGTCGGCGGGAATGCCGCCGTCGTCGCGCACGCGCAAGACTTTGCCGACGTCGCTGTCCAAGTGCTGCGCGAAGATTCGGATGCTCGGGTCGTCGATCGCGTTGTTCTTGTCGTGATCGTTGATCGTCAGATAGATGTTGCCGTCCGGCCCGAACACGGCGCGGCCCGCGATCGGCCCGCCCGCGATCCACGCGTCGCTCTCGAAAACTTCGCGCACGTCGGCGAGCTCGCTGCCTTCGAGCCGCGCGCGAGCGAGCGCCGTCGTCGTCCGGCCGTCGGCATCGCTCTTCACGTAGTAGAGATAGACGAAATGGTTCGCGGCGAACTGCGGGTGCACGGCGACGGCTTGCAGGTTCGTGGCGTCGATGCCGGCCGCGGGCCAGCCCGCGAGCGGATCGGCCTCAAGCTTGCCGTCGTGCACGAGGCGCACGCGGCCCGCGAGCTCTGCGATCAAGAGATCGCCGCCCGGCAAGAACGCGACGTGGCGCGGATTAGTGAGGCCTTCGGCGACCGGTACGAGCCGCACGCGAAACAGCTCGCCCGGCGGGCACTGCCCTTGCGGCTGGCCGTTCGGCGAGCACGGGCCCGGCACCCAGGTGTCGAACACGAGCGGATCGGGCGGCGGCGCGGCGCTCGCCTGCACGCTCGGCGCGGGCGTCTGCCCGCAGCCTTGCACGACGGCCAGCACCATCAGCGCCGTCGTCAACCGCAAGATGTCGGTCCTCATGGGCTTCCTCCGCAGTGACAGCTCGCGCGGCTCAGGCCGGCGAGGGAACGAGCACGGCCGCAGGTCGGTTCGCCTCGCGCAGCATTACGACGCCAAGCCCGACGCCCCATCCAAGGAGCATGAAAATCCCGACAGGGACCCCGATGCCCAGCGCCGGCACTTCGGGAAACGCGAACCCGAGCACGCCCGAGATGAACGCGAGCGTTGCGGCCACTAAACCAAAACCGGTTAGCCACTTCGGGATCGCTGCGCAGCGCCACATGAGCAGCAACAGCAAGATGCTGCCGAAACTGCTCGGCAGGTGGCCCGAGAATGCGAGCACCTTGATGGCGTATCCAAGACCTCCGCCCACGGCTTCAATCGCGACACGCGTCGAAATATCAGCCGCCGCATAGGCGGCCGGCAGCGTCGAGACGAGCGCGAGCTGCAATGCGTCCTGAACGACGACGAGCAGCATGCCGACGTACCACATGGCGACGCCGAGCTGCGCCAGGCGGCCCTCGTTTCGCAGCAGCACATACCACCCCATGGTGGCGGGCAGGGCGAATATCGGGCCGAGCAGCGCGAACAGGTCGACGCGCACTGGAGCGACACCTAACTCCGCGAGCCGCGCCAGCAAGGCCCCGTCGCCGAAATCGATCGGGCCGGGGCCACCCACGCCGCCAAGCGCCGCCGCAAAAGGGATACCCGCGAAGATCGCAAGCGGCGAGAGAAACGCGAAGACTGCGGCGATTCGTAAAGTGGTGGCGTCGTTCATTTTTGGCCCTCAGCGCGGACGCCGGCGAAAAAGGTTTGAATGTCGCGCGCGACGAGCTCGGGCTCTTCCCACTCGAGGAAGTGGCCGCCGCGATCGGTCTCGGCCCAATGCTGCACGTTCAGCAAGCGCTCGCCGAACTCGCGCGGCGCGGCGGGGAAGAGATCCTTCGTGCTCATCAACATGCCGACGGGCGTCTCGACGCGGCCCGCTTTCTGCGGCTCGCGCACGAAGTCGTAGTACATGCGCACGGAGGACGGCGCCGTGCCCGTCGTCCAGTACACCATGAGATTCGTGATGAGCTCGTCTTTCGTGAAGCGGCTCTCGACGTCGCCGTTGCAGTCGCTCCACGCGCGAAACTTCTCGACGATCCACGCGGCGAGTCCCGCCGGCGAGTCGTTCAACGAGGCCGCGAGCGTTTGCGGCTTCGACGTCTGCAGGCGCGCGTACGCGAGCTCGGGCTCGACCTTCGCGACGGCATCGATGAATTTCTGCTCGGCTGCGGTAAAAGGCGGCGATGCGCCGGCGGCGCCGATGATGCCGGTCAGGTGGACGCCGATGACCTGCTCCGGGTGCAGCAGCGCCATTTGCCGCACGATGACGCCTCCCAAGTCGCTGCCGCGCACGCCGTAGCGCTCATAGCCGAGCGCGTCGTGCATGAGCTTCGCCATCAGCTCGGCGCTCGTCGCGAAACCGACGCCGGGCCGCGTCGGAATATCGGAGAAACCAAAGCCCGGCAGCGACGCCGCGACGACGTTGAAGCTCGGCGCGTTCGGCATTCCATGCGCGGCCGGATCCGTCAGCAGCGGAATGATGTCGAGCATCTGCACGAACGAGCTCGGCCAGCCGTGCAGCAGCAAGATCGGAATCGCGTTCGGATCGCGGCTCTTCGCGTGCACGAAATGAATGCGCGTGCCGTCGATCGTCGCGCGATAGTGCTCGAAGCGATTCAGCGCACGCTCTTGCTCGCGCCAATCGTATTCGCGCTGCCAATAGTCGACGAGCTCGCGCATATACGCGGTGTCCGCGCCATAGCTCCAGCCCGTGCCAGGCAATTGGTCCGGCCAGCGCGTGCGCGCGAGGCGCTCGTCGAGATCGCTCAAGACCGCGTCCGGAACGTCGATCGTGAAGCGCTCGACGCGCGGCTTAACGCTCTGGCCGCTCGAGTGCGACGCCACGCTCAGCGCGACCGCGGCGACGGCAACAACATCGAACCAACGCATGTCGTCATCCTCAGAAGGCTATTTCTTTTCTTCTATGCCTTGGCTCACGCGAAACACGTGGCCGTCGGGATGGCGCACGTGCATCTCGCGCGCGCCCCACGGCATGTTCGTCGGCGGCCACGTGATCTCGATGCCCTGCTCGACGCAACGCTTGTGGGCGGCGTCGACGTCGTCGACCCACATCGACATCCAGACGCCTCGTTCGAGCGCCTCATCCGAATTCGGCCCGAACGTCATCGGCAGGCCGGTGTGACCTTTGCCGCCTTGCCCGCCCTCGCAGAGGAAAATTTCGCTGTCATCACAGCAGACGCCGCCGAACGTCGGCGGGTTGCCCCAATCCCAGGCCTTCTTCCAACCGAGCTTCTCGAACCACTCGAAGCTTTCTTGAATGTCGGAGACGTTCAAGATCGGAGTCAGGTGATGAACTTTCATGGCGCGGGTTGCTCTCTCGGCGTCGTTATTATTTTGGCTACAGCGTGCTGCGCCCGCGGCGCGAAGACAACCCCCTCGAGTCAGTCGAGGTCCATGCGGAACTCGAGGCCGTAGCTCTTGAATCCAAGCCGCTCGTAGAGCGCGTGGACTTTCGGCCGCGACGCGCGGCTCGTCGCGACGAGCTTGTAGCAGCCCGCCTGGCGAGCGGCGGCGATGACTTCGTTGACGAGCGCCGTGCCGAGCCCGCTTCCGCGTTCCGATTCCGCGACGAACACGTCCTCGAGCAAGCCGAACGGCTCCTCGTGCAAATCGTTCGTCATGACGTAGAGATACGCGCGCGCGATCTCGCCGTCCGTGCCGGCGATCGAAAAGCGGATCCCGCGCGCCGCGCGCTCTTGGCGATCGATCTTAGTTGGCATCACTTGGTTGTCCGAGCTCGGGTTTCGGCGGGCCGAAGCCGTCGCGCCACAGATATGCGAATGACCTTTGAGGACCGGCGCGATCCTTCATCGTCGCCATCCACGCCGGCGTAAGACCGATCGGCTCGAACAAACCCTTGAACGACGGCAGCGAGGAGACGCCGCTCATCTGCAACCGGCACATCGTCGAGCGGCATTCGAGCTGCAAATCGACGAGCTTGAGCCCCGGTATCTCCGCGAGCTTCGCGTAGATGCTGGCCTCGGCGGCCGGCGCCCACGTCCGGTCGACGGGCTCCGCCGCGAACTTGCGCTCGCCTTCGATGAGCGCCGGCATCGGTCCATCGTGCCCTTTCCCAATCATGAGGTCGGCCATCGGCGTCGCCGCCGTTGCACCCGGAAGCGGCGCGGGCTCGATGCTAGGCAACGCGCGGACGTCGACCGGCCTTGGCGCGACAACAACCGCTTCCGACGGAGGCTCGGCGTTCGGCTCGTTCGCGACAGGAAGGGGCTGCGCAGCCGGCGGCTCGCGCTCCGGGACGACCAGCGGCTCGCTGCCCGGCCGAAAGTACGCAACGAGCGCGAGCGCAAGCATGACTGCCGTGCCGCTGATCACTGGAGCACTCACTCGCATCGCAGTGTCACCTCGAGCCTCAGCCGGACTGCGCGACGAGTCGTTTCGGCGCCTTGAGCTCCCACGCCGAGCGCAACAGCGTCTCGACGTCGCGCGCCTTCGCTTTCTTCAGATGCACGTGCAGGTAAGCCTTCTTGCCCCAGGTCAGCGTCTCGTAGGCTTTGGGATCGACACGGACCACGATCTCGCGCTGCTCGTCGTCGACGAACACGTTCATGTAGCTGCCGTCGAGAGCGGCCGTCGCGAAAATCTTGCCCCGGACGCGAAACGACGTCCGCTCGAAATGCGGCTCTTCCGTCGTCTCGGGCAACGTGAGTGCGAACCGGCGCGCTGCTTCGATGTTCACTTCGACTCCGCGGCGAACGGCGAGGCCACACTACGCCCGTGGGTCATGCGCGGTAAAGCCGCGTGAGCTCAGTGGCCTGCCGCTTGCGACCAAACACCGAGCTCGTTGCCGCTCGGGTCCGTGAACTGAAAGCGCCGCCCGCCCGGGAACGCGAACGGCTCGCGCACGATCTTGCCGCCCGCAGCGCGGACCGCCGCGAGCGTCGTCTCGAGATCTTTCGAATAGAGAACCACGAGCGGCCCACCCGTGCGCAGCTGCGTTGATTGACTGAGCCCGCCGACCTCGCCGTCGACGCCCTTGATGCCGGCGTACTCGGGGCCGTAGTCGTTGAATTGCCAGCCGAACGCCGCCGCATAAAAACGCTTCGCGGCGACAAGATCGCGGACCGTGAACTCGATGTAATCGATCGCGTGGTGCGTGCTCGCCATGATCATGCTCCGTTGCTCGTTGCTACGAGCTTACACGGTGCAACGTGACGGCCTATGTCAGGTATTCGACGGCTAGTCGAGGCGCGTGACGGCGGGCTGCGTCGAGCTCGCCGATTCGTGGAACAAGTCGGACAGATAGCCGCAGAGCTCGTGCTCGCACAGCGTGCTCGGTACGAGGAAGTCGGCCTTGCGGCGCTTGCCGTCGGTGCCGAGCAGGAACGCTGACCAATTGCCCTGGGCACCTTTGATCACGACGAGGCGACCGAAGACGTTGAATCGGTATTGCGGCATCGTTAGCGCGGCCTTCGGGAACCTCTCCCGTTCCCTGAAGCTTTAGATACGCGAGCCCCGAATTTGGTTACAGGGAGCTCGAAAAGTTCGGCGGGAGCTGTCGTTACCCGAGCGAGCCCGGAGTCGGCTCAGCCCAACCCAGCCGTCCCTGGACAGATTCCAAGCGCTCGCGCCCAGGGGAGCCTCAGCGCTTGCGCGACCTCGAGCGCTTGCGCGGCACCGCCTTCTCGGCCACGAACAGCCACGCCGCGCCCAAGATGTCGCGTAGCGAATCGCGATCGAGTCGTTCGAGCCGCGCGAGCACGGCCGGGTGCTTCTCGTAGTGCGCGGTGAGATAGAGCGCATCCGGATACGCCTTGAGCAAAGCGGCGCGCTGCTCCATGCCGATGCGAACGACGAGTGAATTTGGCTCCGCGGAAGCGTGAATCGCCGAGCACGTCAGCAACCGGCCGCGCGCCTTGAACGCGATGCCGCGCTCCGTCGTGGCTTCTTCGACGTCGGGAAACTGCAGCGCGATCTCGCGTAGCACGTCGACGCTCATCGTCGAACGCTTGCGCGTGCCGCTCTTGCGTGAAGCCATGCTCAGCGGCCTTCGTCTTCGGGCGGTGGGTCGAGCGCGAAGAGCACGCGCTTCACGCCCGCCTGATGTAGCAAGCCGATCCCTTTCATGACTCTGCCGTGGATCGCGGCATCGTCGGCGCGCACGAGAATCGGCGTCTCGGCGTCGCGCCGCATGACTGCCGATGCGCGCTCGAGCACGGCTTGCTCGTCGAGCGGCTCGTCTGCGCCTGCGCCGAAATTCAAGTAGAACGCTCCGGCGCTGTCGACGCTAAATATCAATGGCTCGTCGAGCGCAGCGTCGACGGGGTCTGCGGCCACGTCGGGCAGATTCACCGCGATTCCCTGCGTTAACAGCGGCGCCGTGATCATGAAGATCACGAGCAACACCAGCGTTACGTCGATGTACGGCACGACGTTGATCTCGCTGAGCAGCGCCCGAGGCTTGGAGCGGCTCATCGCCAGAGTCCGAGGATCACGCCGTAGAGCGTGAATTGCACGGCGTGATAGCCGCCGTCGATGAGCCACAAGACCGCGCGCCGATTCGCGAACTGATAGTTGATGCCGAAGCTCGCGGCGACGATGGCCGCGCCGACGAGCAAGCCCTGGCCCGCGGCGGTCATGGCGCTCGACGGCGGCGGGACGAGCACAGCGTACGCGAACGCGGCGATCAGAGCGAACAGGAGGCTGAGCCCGAACACCTTCGCGGGATGGCCTTGGATCTCCGGGCCGCCCGCGGCGCGCCGCCACACCGCGCCGAACAGCACGTTCGAGTACCACAAGCCGCCGAGCGCAAAGCTCGAGAGCGCGGCGACGATGATGGCGAGATGATTCACGTGCGGCATGCGATCCACCTAACTGTTTCTTAGTGTTTTGCTGTATACGTGCTGAGTCTTGTCACGCGAGTAACCCAATGCTTCGTAAAACGGATGCGAGAGCTCGCGCGCGGCATTCGAGCGAACCGTCAGCGCCGCGAGGCCGCGAGAGAGGGCCCACGCCTCCGCGCGCTCGACGAGCTCGCGGCCGAGTCCACGCCGGCGAGCGCTCGAATCGACGACGAGCCCCATGATCTCGGCGCGATCGTTGGCCTCGATCGAAGAGCGATGCTCGACGTGCACGCGCCCGAGCAAGCGCTCGCCGTTCGCGGCGACCACGATGCAGTGCCGCTCGTTCGGCAGCAGGACGGCGAGGCGTCGCGCCATCTCGGCGGCGGTCATCGGATAGCCGAGCTGTCCGGCCAGGCGCGCCATCTCGGCCGCGTCGGAGAGCCGCGCGCGGCGGAGCTCGAGGCTTGTCGCAGCGGCGTCACCCATCGTTCGCGGCGCGCTCGGCAGCGAGGCGCGCTTTGATGTCGCGGTACGCGGCCTCGATCAGATTCGCGACGGCCACCGCATCGGGCTCGCTCTCCGGCGTCAACTTCACGTGCCGCATGCGTTTGCCGCTTCCTTGGAGCAGGCCCGCGCGATCCTCGAGCCATGCGCCGCAGAAGAAGCCGACGTTGACGTGGCTCTTGAACGTGTTGACGTAGGCGAACGCCGCGTCTTCGACGCATGCCGTCGGGCAGCCGTCGTGCAGTAGCTCGCGAACGTCGCCGCCGCAGTTGCGAATGCGCGTAAACCACGCCTGCGCAATCGCGCGAAGCTCGCTCGGGCCGCTCGTGAGCCAGTGTTGCACGGCGGGAGCTCGCTTCACGGCTCCCGCCAAGCGGAAGAGCTCCTCGCGCCCGCTCAAGCCGCGCAGGTCGAGCGCGACGCGCGGGGTCTTACGCTTGGGCATGACTTCTCTGCTCGCTATAAGCCGCCGCCAGCGTTGCCGCGAGCTTCTTCGCGCCGTAACAGCGAAAGCGAAGCTCGCCGCGTGCGTGAGTGATCACGACGACGCCCGTGAACCAGCCGAACTCGTGGCGCACGGCACGGATGTCTTCCGCGCGTACGCTAATCGTTTGCAGCTCCTCGTGTAAGGCGCGGTTGGCGGCGTTCGGCTCGAACGACACGCCGCTATCCCTACCGATGACAGTGCCGCCGACCCACAGGCCGCCGTGCTTGCGCTTGAAACGCACGACGGCGCCAAGCGCTGCGCCAGGCAGCCAATCCACCGGCATCGCCTCGGAGATGAAGGCGTTCGCGAGCTTGCGGATGTCGAGCGGTTGCATCGTGGCTTCGAGCCGCCTCGTGCGGTTTCGCCGCGACGGCCAATATACTTGGTCGATGGCGGTGAACGGTACCGGCCCGCGCCGATTTGGCGATGCAGTCGTGCTGCGCTATGTAACGAGCGGCGGCCGCATCGAGATGTGCTGGCCGTGTCGCGTCGTCGAGGACCGCGCCGACCTCGTCGCGCTCTTCATCGCGGCGGGCAGCCCTTACAAAGCCGGGCCCAAGAAGTCGGCTGTCGAGAAGCGCCGGCAACCGCGCAACGCGCTGCCGCCCGAGGAGTACGTCTGGCGCAACGACACGCTGCGCCTGATGCTTCCGGGCAGAGCGCACTCGGTCTCGCTGTTCTGGGGCCTCGAGGCCGGCAAGCGCCGGCTGCAGAAGTACTTCGTGAACATGGAAGAGCCGTTTCGCCGCACGGCGGTCGGGTTCGACACGCAGGATCACACGCTCGACATCGAGATCGCGCCCGATCTTACCTGGCACTGGCGCGACGAGAGCGAGCTCGCGAGCCATGTGGCCGAGCGGTTCTACACGGCCGAATTGGCAACGGCGGCTCGAGTCGAAGGCGAGCGCGTCATCGCCGCGATTCAGCGGCGCGATCACGAATGCCTGCGCGGCTGGCAGGCGTGGGCCCCGCCGAGCGAGTGGCAGCTACCCGCGTTCGTCGAAGGCTGGGATACGACGCCGCCGACGTTCTGGGATAAACGCCAGTGGGCCTACGGCGACGATCGCTATTGAGCGCTTCGTGCCGTCACGTCGCGGCCGGCAGGTTCAGCTGCCAAGAGACGCCAAACCGATCGACCAACCAGCCGAACCGGCGGCTGAAGCCGTAGTTGTTGACGGGCATCAGCACTTTGCCGCCGTCCGACAAGCTGCCGAACACGCGGTCGAGCTCGTCCGCCGAATCGAAATCGACGAAGGTCGAGCTCGACGGCGTGAACGTGAAGCCGTGCTTGACCGGGCTGTCCGAGCACATGAACTCGCGGCCGCACAGAGTGAACACGGCGACTTTGATCGTGCCAGCCGGGCCCGGCCCGCCCTTCTCGTAGCGCTCGACGCGCACCATGCGCGAGTCCGGGAACGTGGCGAAATACAAATCCAGTGCGGCTTGCGCAACGCCGTCCTGGAACATCAGGAATGGTCTGGCTGTGGTCATCGCGGTCTCGATTGCTCGCTCAGTGAGTCGTGACGATGATCGGATCGCCGCGCGTGACGATCAGCGTGTGCTCGTACTGAGCGGAGAGGTTTCCCGCGGCGCCGACGAGCGTCCAACCGTCGCCGGCTTCCACGGCGCTGGTGCTCTTCGTCGAGAGGAACGGCTCGATTGCGATGACCATGCCTTCGCGGAGGTAGCGAGGATCGGCGGGCTCGTAATAGCCGACGATGCCGTCCGGCTCCTCGTGGAGCTTGCGGCCAACGCCATGGCCCGCGAGATTCTTGATGATCTTGAGGCGGTGCGTCTTGGCGACCTGCTGAATCGCCTTGCCGATCAAATTGATTCGGTTACCGGCTCGCGCGACTTTCACGGCTTCGCGCAGCGCGACTCTGGTCGCGTGACAGAGCTCCGTCTTGATCGGGTTCGACGGCGGCACGACGGCGGTGCCGCCCGTGTCGGCGAAGTAACCGTCGAGCTCGGCGGACACGTCGACGTTGACGACGTCTCCTGGCTGGATGACTCTCGGGCCCGGCACGCCGTGCGCCGCTTCTTCGTTGACGCTGATGCAGGTCGCGCCCGGAAAGTTGTACACGAGCCGCGGCGCGGAGCGCACGCCGTGCGTCTCGAGCAACTTTTCGCCGATGGCGTCGAGCTCGGCCGTCGTCATGCCCGGCTCGAGAGACTTCAACATTTGCTCGAGCACGAGCGAGACGGCTCGCCCGACTCGTTTCAGTCGGTCGACATCCTGTTCCGTCTCGATGGTCATTCAAGCCTCCTTGTGACACGGTCATCCTGCAGATCAGGGCGGCGATTCACAAGACGCACGCCGCGTCGCCGTGACCGGATTACTGAGCTTCATCGAGCGGCACGGCTCGTTTGGTCCAGCTGCTGCCCGCACGGATCAGCACGTAAATGCCCAACACCGTGGTGATCGGGAAGCCGATCAACCACAACATACCGAACATGCGGGACAGGAACCGCCCATAGTTCTTGCCGTCGCGAGCACCGTTGCCGGCGTACCAATGCGCCACGCTGAAACCGAGCAGGAAGACGCCGTAGAAGACGACACCGCCCGCGTCCTGGCCCTGCAAAAGAATCGATACGCCCGCCCCGATCACGACGAGCGCGAGCCCGAAGAACGCGCAGGAAAAGATTCTGTGCACGCGAAAGAGGCCGAGATTGAGCGGTGCGCTTGCGGTCATCGTCGCTTTCGCTCCACTGGATTCTCTCGGGAGCTCTGCTGCCCGAGCTGTTGCGCGAGCCCGATGAGAATTCCCTCGGGACCGCGGATGTAGCACAGGGCCTTCGTAATCGACGACTTCGTCGACGACTCTCGCACCGAGTTTGCTGAGTCTAGCGAGCGTGTCGTCGAGGTCGTCGACGGCGAACATGACGCGAAGGTATCCCAACGAGTTCACGGGGGCGGCGCGGTGATCGGACGCGATGGCAGGTGCGACGAAGCGCGAGAGCTCGAGGCGGCTGTGGCCGTCTGGCGTGCGCAGCATCGCGATCTCGACGCGCTGGCCGCGCACTCCGGTGACGCGGCCGGCCCACGCGCCTTCGATCGGCATGCGGCCTTCGAGCGTAAGGCCTAGCTCGGTGAAGAACTCGATGGCGGCATCGAGGTCCTGGACGACGATGCCGACGTTGTCCATGCGCGTGACTGTCAGGGCGTTTTCCTCTGCACCTGCTCAATGAAGTGCACGATGGCCTTGGCTGCTTCGGAAGGGGCGCATTGCAATAAAAAATGCGGCCCGACGACGACCGCGACACTACTCCGACGTGCCAATCGTGAGAAGGCTGCGGCGGCCGCACTCGGCACGACGGCATCCTCGGTCGCTTGCAGATAAAGAGTCGGAATGTCGAGCGAGCAAAGCTGCGAAGTCACATCGACGGTTGCGGCAGCCGCCAACCTTCCGCGCAAAACTCGGCTGGGTACTTGGTCCAGAGCCGCTAGCATCGCTTCCTTGAGCCTTGCGTCCGTAAACCGACCCATGAGCAAGTAGGAACTGGCGATTCGCGCGGCAGTGTGCAGCGGAAGCAGCGGCGCGAGAGGAAGCGCGTCCCTCGCCCGTGGCCGGGGCGGAGAGACAAACGATGTGCACAGGATTACACCGAGCAGTCCTTTGGGCTGTGCCGCAGCTGCGAGGACAGCGACCGGCCCGGAGAAGGACTCTCCCAACAAAACGAACGGCCGCTCCGTAGGCAAAGAACGGAGCACGAGCTGTGTCAGAGCCGAGTAATCCAAGACTTCCCGAGTTGGATAGTGAAGAACGATCGGCTCCACTTCGTGGGGTAACTCTCCTAGCAGGGGCCGAAACAGCTCGCCGGTCCCATCGAAACCGGGCAGGAGGACTAAAGAGACGGTCATCTTCACGGGGTTCGAGCGGTCGCGGATTGCTCGGGCGCCCGGCGGAATTCTTTGGGTACCGGCAACGTTATGGCTTGTTCTTCGAAGTCCAGATACTTTTCGACGGGCGCGAACCTGCGCCGGCTGCAATCTGCGCATCGTGGCAGCTGCGCGCTGAACTCTCGGTATATGTTCCCCGAGGCTAAATCGAACAGTCGCGTGATCAGCACACCGAGTATGCCTCCGCAAGTCACTCGAGACTGATAGTGAGGATTTTTCGCTTTCCGACGAAAGGTCTTCACATCGGCGGTCGATGTGCCGCAGCCAATACACACTTGTGGCAGACCCTAGAGAACGTCGGCCTCGCTCAGCATGAGACGAGCCGATGAGGCCGCTCCCAAACGATGCGAAGGTAACGCCCGGTGCCTCCACCCGGGTTTTCGCGCTCGACTATTCCAGCGTTCACCCCGCCCAAGCGTTCATACAGCAGGCGCGCAGGGTTGAGCTCCCAAACGAAAAGATAAGCGGGCTCGTTCGGGAACTGTGAGCGAAGCCAGATTCCTGCCTGCCGCATCAGTGTCGAACCGACTCCGAGCCGTTGGACATCGGTGTGAACGTGGAGATTGTCGATGAGGGAACCCCACTCGGGATCGTGAGACCCGAAGCAGCAGACGAAGCCGACGAGTCGTGCGCCTTCAACAGCAACGCACACGTACTGATTGGCGGCCGGTTGGCCAAGGCGCGAATCCCAAACACGTCGACGGTCCGAGAAGACATCGCCATCGAGGTACGCGTCTCTGTAGTTGCCTCGGTAAGTCCGGCGCCAGTTCTCCGCGTGAAGGGCAGCAACACTAAGCGAGTCGTCGTGGTTCGCGGGCCTATAGTCGACCACGTTCCTCACCTTCCGTGGCGAGCCGAGCCTGCGCAACGGCGTGATGGCTCAATGCTCACCAGAAGGGCGGTTCCACCCCAGGCCACCAGCAGCCCTGAGATGGCCGGCACGGTTTGGCGCGTCATGTGTCGCCGTCGCGCACGAACGATTAGAAGACCTATGTCTCCTCCACCATGAGCAGTTGCGTGCCGGGAGAGATTGAGACCGCCCGATGCTTGGTTGCTGTTCCCGATGGAATAAACAGGCCGTCCCCCGCCTTAAACGAGACAACTTCTCCGTTGAAACTGATGCTCAATGCGCCCTTTAACACGTAACCGATATGGCCGACGTCGCACCAATGCTCGGCCCCTTCGCTCGTCTCAAACTCGACTAATCGAATTTGATGCCCTCCCCCGCGGTAAATTTTTTGCCGCACATCAGGGCGGATCTGTTCCCACTCCATCACGTCGAAGTTGACCTTGAAAGGACCCACGCGACCCTCCGAATAAAACCCCTCGCTGAACTCGCCGCCTAAGGCCGCAGTTCAGCGGCCGCGGTACCAACTGTCCAGCCGACGTGTCACGGTCCGCGGCAACTGCTTGTTAGCCGAGGTCGATAGAACCTAGCGTGCGTAGTGGCACGTCACCTCCACCACCACAACTTGTGCGCTGAACGTGAAACTTACTTCCGGAAACCCGCCGCCAAATTGATCCTGCCGCAGCGGACTCGAGAGGAAGTACGTCCATTTGCTTGGGCCTTGCACGAAGTCTGGCTCTCCCAGTGCACAATGAACAGCATCTCGACCCAGCCCAACAAACGCGCCTGTGTCTTCGGGGCAGCAAGCTCGCGGTGTTTGGAACGTCTACTTCGGAGCGCTGAAGCTTGGGCGCTTCTTGGAACGACACATGCGAATCGAGGATGCTTATGGACGACTGAAACGACACCATCGGTAAGTTGCGAAAAGTGTCACCTATGTCTCCGGACTGAAGTGTCACCTATGTCCCCGACCGCTCAGCCTACGCGTCTTCGGCGTCGACTTCCTCAGGACCTCCGCCATGCGGGTTTGCCACCCCGGCCCCGTTGCCTTCCAACCCGCAATAACTTCCGGCGGGAGACGCAGCGAGAGTAGCTGCTTCGGATTTTCCGTAGGAGGCCGCCCGCGTCGAACGAGTTTCGTCCCACGACGTAAGTCGGCGCCCACAACCCACTCTTTCGTTATCTCCGGCGCTTCATCCTTGGGGGAAGAATGGACGGAGCGTTTTCGCTTCGCGCTCATGACAGTGCCTCATGCTAACAATCCGCCTGGCAGTACCTCGTGGAGTCCAAACGAATACGACCAGTCTTGAATCGAGCCATCCGACCGTTGTGAATCGGGGCTCACCATAGTCAAAGCGATCGTCTACACGGGTGAAGTGATAGCCGGCAAAGATCTCTTTGGCTCTGCGCATATCCAATCCCCGCTCTTGCAGTGTGCGCTGCCGTTTCGCGGGATCGCAGGTAATGCGAATGCATTACTGTAGCTACGTTAATTAGGCTGGTCAACGAGGCACTGACGGTGGGTGCATGTCGGCTAACGCCGCAGTTCAGCGGCCGTGCGACCAAGTGGCCAGCGTGCCGCGAGCGCATAAAATGAAATGGCGCGCTCGCGCCGTCGCCGCGCCGACGTATCACGGGCCGCTGCAACTGCTTGTTATGCGGCTGCCTGGTGATCAGATGCAATCGAGGCCGCTTGCACATACGCTCATCAAAGCAAACAACGGGTACGCGTAGACGACGATCGGACAAACAACAAGTACGACCAGATGCTTCACGACAGGGCGCTCAAACCTGGAAGCACCCAACGAGAGCGCCGATAACACGACGACGGGGACAACGACCGTCCAGAAGCCAAGCAAGGAACTCGCTACCTTTCTGCCCGGGAATAGCTTCCACGGCGTCTCATACCAAAACCACAGCCCAAATAGGACTAAAGCGGTGACCGCAGCAAGGGCCACTTGATGAGCGTAACGCTTCTGCCCGAGAAGCAGCAGAGCGAGCTCACAGAAAATCAATGCAACTAACACGGAGACGACGAAGCTCAGCATACGCAACGGCTACTCCTTTCCAGCACATTGGGATCCTAAGCTTAGAATTCCACGTGGACAAGTTGTCGC
>JADMIO011426234.1_pt1 | contig 22293 bp, 15 predicted proteins | sample 8958161 | NCBI WGS metagenome assembly JADMIO01 (sample SAMN16585339, study PRJNA669376) | soil metagenome | isolation source: Crop rotation soil | place: USA: Cullars Rotation, Alabama | collected 2011
GGCCGCGACTTCAAGTCACGTGAATTCCAAGCTTCGGATCCCACTGTGCTGGAAAGAAGGGCTAAATTTAACACCATTACGCCAATGAGTCCGACAACTGCAACAATAGTTTCCATGAGCGACCAGGACCGAAGCGTATCTTTCATGCTCAGATTGAAGTATTCTTTAAACATCCAGAATCCCGAATCGTTTACATGTGAAAACATGAGGCTGCCTGCTCCAATTGAAAGCACCATCAATTCCGGCTTAGTGTGCGTCTGAATCATTAGCGGATAAATAATCCCTGCGGTCGTTAATCCCGCCACTGTAGCCGAACCAATGCACACTCTAATGAGGGCAGCGATAAGCCATCCTAATACAAGGGGATGCATCGGTAATCCCTCAAGCATGCCAGCGATATCCTTACTCACGCCGCTATCAGTAAATACTTGTTTCAACGCTCCGGCACCTGCAACAATCAACAATATTAAAGCAACATCTTTGACGGCTTCTCCATAATAACCCATAATCTGGCTCATGGTTTTGCCGATTCTTAATCCGAGCGCATAGGTGGCAAAGGCAAGTGAAATCAGCATCACTATGGTAGGCTCTCCAAAAAAACTAACAACCCTGGCGGTTGGTTCATCCATTTTCCAAATAAATGGAATCACAGTAGTTACAATCAACAGGATTACCGGTAGAAGTGATGAGAGAAAACTATTAGCTGCACTCGGAAGTTTTGCATTCGGGACTTCCGCCGATTGGAAAGTTTCTAAGGGAACTGATTTAATATTTTTTAGTGTTCGCGCAAATAAAGGCCCAGCCGCAAGAATTGCCGGAACTGCAATAGCAATTCCGTAGAGAAGCGTCAATCCCATATTCGCTCCAAACTGTCCAACCAAGGCAGTTGGAGATGGATGCGGTGGCAGAAATCCATGAGTAACGGAGAGCGCCGCCAACATAGGAACACCAGTGTATACAGCGGGTAACTTGGATTGGAATGAAACAGAAAAAATTAATGGTATCAACAACACAAATCCAACATTATAAAAGAGCGGGATGCCAACAATAAATCCCGTAATCATCAGCGCCCATTGCACATTTTTTTCTCCAAATGCTTTAATCAGCACCATGCTGATTTTTTTGGCACCTCCCGTTTCCGCTACTAGCTTGCCCAACATAGCACCCAGACCAATTACGATCACAAGTGAACCGAGTGTTTCTCCGATGCCCTTTTGAACCGATTGTGTAATCTGGTTGAAGGGAATTCCCAACAATAATCCCGTGATGATGGACACAACGAGGAATCCCAGAAATGGATTGACCTTACCCCAGGTGATGAGTAATACGAATCCAAGGATGCAAAGAATTATGATGAGTAACGACATATCGAAAGCAGACGACAGACCACGGACCACGGACCACAGACCACAGACCACGGACCACGGACCACAGACCACGGACCACGGACGACGCACGACGGACCACCACTTCGCCAAAGCTTAGGCAGTCCAGAAAAGCTATGGCGGACAAGCAAACCTCAACTGAAAACTGAAAACTGAAAACTGCAAATCATTTCTTCTCATAAACTTTTTCTCCACCAACAAACGTATACAACACAACGGTTTTAAGAAGATCTTGATCTGCTACTTTCATTAGGTCTTTATCTAAAATAACAAAGTCGGCAAACTTTCCTTTCTCCAAACTACCTTTTTCTTTTTCTTCAAAGTTGGCGCGCGCTGCCCAAATGGTCATTCCGTGCAATGCCTGCTGCCGTGTCAATGCGTTCTCAGTTTGAAATCCTTCTGGGGGAAAACCCTTGGCATCTTTTCTCACAACGGCGGCATAAAAAGTTTTGAATGGACTAATGTCTTCTACCGGAAAATCGGTACCTAGCGGAATCCATCCATTTTCTTTTAGTAATTGTTGGTAAGCATACGCTCCTTTTACTCGCTCTTTACCTAGTCTGTCTTCCGCCCAATACATGTCGCTAGTGGCGTGTGTAGGTTGAACAGAAGGAATAATATTGAATTGGCCGAACAACTGAAAATCGCCCGGATTGACTACCTGTGCATGTTCTACACGCCAGCGTCTATCATTTTTTCCCTGCAGATATTTTGCATATGTTTTCAGGATCATTCGATTTCCTGAATCGCCTATGGCGTGTGTGCACATTTGCCAGTCGTGGTCATAAATAACTTTGGCAACGGAATCGAAATGCTCTTTCGGACTCAATAAGAATCCATACCATCCTGCCTTATCAGTATAAGGCTGCAGCAGGCAGGCGCCTCTCGAGCCAAGCGCACCATCAGCATAAACTTTAAATGAACTTACATTGAGCCGGTCTGTTTTTATTTTTCCTTTGGAAAATGCAAAATCATAGTTCTCCTTTTTATCACTCAGCATGGCATACACACGCATTTTAAGATGCCCAGTTTTTTGAAGCGTGTTGATCAACTCAACCTGTTGAGAGCTGAGCCCACAATCATCCACCGTTGTGAGTCCCACGGCAAAGCAATTTGATTCGCCCTCATGAATAGCTTCTGCAGCTTCTGAATCAGATGGAACGGGAATTTTGTCCTCTACCAGGTCAACCGCATTATCGATTAGTAGACCGGTCAACTTCCCGTCCTTGACAACTACGTCGCCTCCGGTCAGTTTATCGCCTGCTTTGACTCCGGCCATGTCCAGGGCTTTTTGATTGACGACTGCAGCATGACCGTCTATTCTTTTTAGGAACACAGGACGATCCGGAAATAATTCATCTAATTTTTCTTTGTTTGGAAATTCTTTTACAGGCCAATCGTTCTGATCCCAACCTCTTCCTATAAGCCATCCTTCTTTCATTTGTCCAGCAAATTGCTTTAGTGTATCCAGGATTTCCTGCCAACTGTTGGTTCCTTCAAGTTTTGCTTCGCGCAGCGTTATACCATAATTGAAAAAATGTGCATGCGCATCAATGAAACCGGGATAAATGAATTTTTGTTGAGCGTCGATCTTTTCCTTAGCGTCAAATTGAATTTGCAAATCTGATGTTTTGCCAACGGCTATTATCCTTCCATCGCTAATTACCATCGCTTCAGATGTAGTAAACGAAGAATCTACAGTGTAGATAGTAGCATTATAAACAAACAGGTCTGCCTTTTCTTTCGAGTTACAATTGGAAAAAAAGCAAATAAGGAACACGAGGGAGTAAAAGAACGGTGATCTCATAAAACAGTTCACGAATCGGGTTATGAAAAAACGAATATAAAGTGGATTTCGATGCAATCTATTTTCCATCCCTATTTCCACTTTGTGAGCAGCTCGCGAATTCCCGTTGCCTATTGCCGATTGCCTATTGAAACATTACTTCAAAAATTTCTCCGGATGTTTCTTATGATGATCCGTATGATCCTGGTAAGCCTTCGCAGCTTCCAGGATACTTGCCTCATCGTAAAGATTTCCGATCAATGTAATACTGAGTGGAAGTCCACGCTGATTGAAGCCCATCGGCATGCACACAACAGGATGGCCCGTGAGATTAGTAACGGCTAACTGACTGCCCGCAAACGTTGGTACAATTACTACATCATAGTTCTTCATGAAGTCATTTATCTGTTGACAGAGTTCTGACCTATACCTGAGCGCATTGATATATTCTACCGCGGGAATCATTCGCGCAGAACGAAAACTATTTGGCCAAAAATCCTTGTCTTGCCGTTCAATCAGATCATCTCTATTGGTTCGCGTCAATTCATCAAATGCCGCTGCCGATTCTGCATTTAAAATAATGCCGATCAAATTGAATTGTACTATCGTTGAATCAGGAAATGTAACTGGCTGAGGGGTTACACCCATTGACTTAAATTCATCCAACACTTTCCATTCTGGTGCATCTTTAGCGAGTTTGTTGAAATAATTCTGCGCAAAGGCGACGCGCATTTTCTTAACGTCTGCCTTCTGGTTATAATTGAAAGCGTGATCAACTGCACTAGCATCTTTTCCATCGGTTCCTTTCATATAGTAGTAAACGATCGCGTCGTCTTCAGCACTCCTGCAAATGGGGCCTGCTTTGTCAAGCGTCCAACACAAAACCATTGCGCCGCTTCTGCTCACAGTACCAAAAGTTGGACGAAGTCCGGTTGCACCACAGCGCGTAGAAGGAGAAACTATCGAGCCGAGCGTTTCCGTTCCAATAGTAAAGGGCAACAAGCCTGCAACAACAGACGCAGCCGAACCTGCAGAAGAGCCACTCGATCCCTGTTTCAGGTTCCATGGATTTTTTGTTTCGCCTCCAAACCATTTATTGTTGTATGCAAGCGAGCCAAGTGAAAGTTTGGCGCACAATACAGCGCCCGCATTTTTTAGTTGAGTATACACAAATGCGTCTTCGTCTACAACTTGGTCTTTGTACGGTGTAGACCCCCATGTTGTCTTGTATTGGCGCACCGCAAAAAGATCTTTTAATCCGTAAGGAATGCCATGCAATGGTCCACGGTAAATTCCTTTCTTCAATTCATCATCGGCTTGTTTCGCTTCTTTCATGGCAAGTTCTTCAGTCAAGGTGATCACTGATTCAAGCGTATCTCCCCACTTTTTTAGCCGATCAATAAAAAATTGCGTCAATTCCATCGAACTGATTTTTTTATTTTTTATCAGCGATGCCAGTTGCAATATGGAATAAAAAGCCAGATCATTTTTATCCTTGGGTAGAGAAACATTTGCAGGTATTTGCCAGGAAATTTTTTGTTGGCTCATTGGAATCCTAAATCCGACTGGCGCCGGCTTGAATGCCATCGGGAATGCCAGATCATTCTTTGGCAATCGCTGATGCATCTTCGCATACGACTGTCTAAAATTTACCAGGTTATTCATCATGGAATCCGCTTCGGCATTGGTAAAATCCAGATCATACCACTTTGCCCAGTTTTGAATAGTGGCAATAGAATCCGCTTTTGTTTGAGCACGCGTGAAGAAAAAAGAAATCAACAGCAGGAGGACCAGAAGTTTTTTCATAACCAGTAGTTGTTGGCTTCAAATTAAATAAATTATACCTTTTGCAACCAAAACTACTTGTATGAGAATTCTCCCCGCCATAATTCTTTTTTCTTTGCTTGTTGCCTGTACCAACCAACAAAGCCAGAGCCTGGGCAGTGCACCATCAGTTGCTGAATATTTTAATTATGGAGATAGTGGTGTAAAAACCGCGGGCGTCAAACTCATTCCGATTACTACACCTGTGGGAAATTTCAAAGTCTGGACTAAAAGATTTGGAAACAATCCTCGCATAAAAATTTTGCTACTCCATGGTGGGCCCGCAATGGGTCACGAGTACATGGAATGCTTTGAAAGTTTTTTCCCTCAGGAAGGATTTGAATTCTATGAATATGATCAATTAGGATCCTCTTACAGTGATCAACCGAAAGATACCAGCTTATGGACCATCGAACATTATGTAGAAGAAGTAGAGCAAGTGAGAAAAGCATTGGGCATGGATAAAGATAATTTTTACATCCTTGGCAATTCCTGGGGCGGCATGTTGGGGATGGAATATGCCTTCAAATACCAGGACAATTTGAAGGGACTGATCATCTCAAATATGATGGCGAGTTGTCCTGACTATGGAAAGTATGCGGAAAATGTATTGGCCAAACAAATGGACCCAAAAGTTCTTGATACAATAAGAAACATAGAGGCCAGAGGAGATTTTTCAAATCCAAAATACTTTGATTTGCTAATGCCAAATTTTTATCATCAGCATCTTTGTCGCTTAGCTGAATGGCCCGACGCGGTTAACCGCACATTTAAACACGTGAATTCAGAAATCTATACCATCATGCAGGGTCCCTCTGAATTTGGGGTTGGAGGGAGATTAAAAAATTGGGATCGCAAGGCGGATCTTCCTAAAATAAAAGTTCCTACTCTCACTATAGGAGGTAAATACGATACCATGGATCCTGAGCATATGAAATGGATGAGTACTCAAGTGCAAAAAGGATCATACCTCTATTGTCCAAACGGTAGTCACCTAAGCATGTGGGATGATCAAAAAGTGTATATGGATGGGGTCATCAAGTTCATTAAAGATGTTGATCAGGGAAAATATTAGTGCGTACCCAGTCGGCGGTCGCGAATGATTGCAGTCAAATTACTTCACAGGTACCCTGAAAGATCCATCAGTAAACGTTATGTATTCAGATGTCGGACCGCCGCCGGAAACATCAGTTTTATAAAACGCTCCTTTAAATGTTCCCTCGGCAACAGTATTATCAATCTTCGTAATGGTTATGGTTAATGGTGATACGCTTGAAGTGGCGAGACCCGCAGTATAAACAACGGTTGGACTATCGGGGTTGTATATCCCGGCAGTAATGTAATCCAATGTCTGTGACGTTTCGCTAAATGTGCCTGTAGATGGCGCACTCTTGAGAAAACTTATCGTGAGATTGATACTTTCAACTGAAGTAGTTGATGCAGATCCGAGGAGGCTAAACGTTTTCGCGCCTCCACCCAGGTCGGTAATCACTGCTTCATCATTGCTGTTGAAGGTACGGGCAGTGCCGTTCACCTTGGCACTAATAAAATACCCGTTGCTATTTCCTCCTCCACCGGTGTTGGTTAAGGTCTCTACACTGGTTTCCTTCTGACAGGATACGATGGTTACAGCAGCAAGTACGAATATCAATAACTGTTTCATGAGGTAATTGGTTTTTGCAATGGTTTGTTGCCGAAATATACGCCAGGAAGTCTATAAACGTTGGGTGCACAAGCTATTGTAACCGCCGTCGGTCCAATTATTACAAATCTTTTGCAATTTTCTGATAACTAACCACAATGCCCTTGATAAGTGATGAGCTAAAGCCCTGGTGTTCCATTTCATTAAGGCCCGCTATGGTACAACCTTTGGGCGTAGTCACCTTATCAATTTCCTGCTCAGGATGGTGGCCTGTTTGAATCAACAACTCTGCGGCGCCCTTTGTTGTTTGTGCAGCTATAAGGGTAGCGGTTTTAGCATCAAATCCAATCTGTATGCCACCCTGGATTGCCGCTCTGATGAATCGTAGCGCATATGCGATTCCACAAGCGCCTAATACAGTAGAAGCGTCCATAAGTTTTTCGTCGATTGTTACCACCTCGCCCAATTGATTGAACATGTCTTCCACATACTTCAATTGTTCTTTGGAGATATCTTCATAACTAATGCATGTCATGCTTTCCTGGATAGCTATCGCGGTATTTGGCATCGCTCTTACAATCGGGGTTTTTTTCGAAAGTCCGCTTGATATCTGTTCGATTGAAACACCAGTAACAACTGAAACCAACACATGCTTCTCTCCCATTGCACCAGCTATCTCTTTCAAAACGTCATTTACCTGAAATGGCTTTACACACAATAAGACCAAATCAGCATAACTAACGGCCTCCTTATTATCGTTTGAAACCTTGATACCTTCTTGCTCCAGGTATTTTAGTGTTTCAATATTTCGCTTTGTAATGATGATGTGAGAGGGCGCAATGAAACCACTCTTGGTGAGTCCCTGGGCGATGGCAGTTCCTAAATTCCCACCCCCGATGATCGCGATTCGCTTGTTCATACCTGCAATATATTATTAGATAAAAAATACCGAAGCCGCCATAAAAATAACGAAGCCCCGACGAATTCGCCGGGGCTTTATAAAACATCTGCAAAATGTAATCTATTTATACAAATAATTCAACGCGGTTTTATCATTTGTATTGAATGGCCTGTTCTGTCCAGACCCTATGCAGGAAAGCATCCAGGAATTTGGATCAGGACCAGTAGGAGTTCCAGGAATATTGATGGCACCTACTGTAGATGCACCTTCATTCACTGGCTGACCACCGCAACTGTATGCACGGTTCATATAGTCAGTATGACGGAAACCAATGCAATGACCAACTTCATGTGCAAGAATGCTTGTGATAGTTGCTTGGGGCTGATTTCCGATTGCATTTGAATTTACTTTCACCTGGCCATAAGGGTCACCTCCGCTGGGAAAACCGGAAGAAGCAAGGTAATTGCCTGCGCCTTTTACCATGCTGATTTCTCCACCAGAAGAAACGCGCTTAAACGTGATACGTAATCCAAGTGCATTATATCGAGAAACCATGTCATCCAGAGCGCTAACATAATTTGAAGGAAGTCTGCTCGACATACTTACTGTGATCACCCTGGGCAAGCCACCCACGAGATTTGTAGTGCGGTACTGTTCTTCCGAACCAACCCTAAGCAATTGTATGTTGTTTGACATACTTGCCAGGTCTTTGTCTGTGATGATGATGTCACCTTCAACAAGGTATCCGTCTTCGTGAACCTGGACATTTTGCTTGCTGAATCCGAGAGCATAAATTTTATCCAACACATTTTGAGGAACTGTAGTATCCTCTTTCACCGACTGCGCAGTTTTCTTACAGGCAACGGCGATGATCATAATGATCAACACTGAACTGATTTTAATGATACTTCTCATGTAGAAAGGTTTTAGTTAGCTGAAATGATAGGAAACGCAGATGTTATGCTGAATTTAAAATGATTTAGAATGATTGCCAAAATCATTTTTGTCAGAATCGTTGCTCCATCGGCCTTTCAGCGGAATATTAAGTGGAAGCACTTATTTTGATCTGTCCTTAATTTTTTACGACAAAGTATTGTTGCTGGGTATATCGCCGGGAGGGGGAGAGTGTTTTTAGGCGAAGTATGCTGTCTTTTGCCAATTTGCCAATTGCTCATTGCCTATTGAGCCCCGTGCCCTGCCCTCCATTGCTCTTTCTACTGACTCCTGACTCCTGACTTCTGAATTCTCACTCTTTTTGTGGTCCGTGGTCCATCTAATTTATTTGGTGGTTACTTCTTCGTTCTTGAGATTTACAATTACAAAGTGTCAGTGCATGAGAGCCTTATGGATACTGCTTCTTCTGGTTTTTGCGCTCAATCAAAGCGAGGCTCAATTTAATTCCGCAGACAGTAGTGTGTTGACCGAATATGCGAGGAGTAAAATCAACGGTGAATTGAAAAAAGCGAGGGCGATCGACAGCAGCCAGCTGTTTTATTTGGTGAAATGGAAAGCAGACGACATTCGCAAAAAAAAGAATGACATACAAATCGTTCGTCATCTTTCTTCTCAATATTCAATTGTTGTTATCAGTGATCAAAATCAATTCCTCAAAGTTCAACAACAATCTGAATTTATTGTTTCTGCCAATGACGACTGGAAATTACCACCAGGTATAAAGATCGATCTAAAAAAAGCCCCAGCGCACAAATGGCTTGTCACTGCCTTCGAGCCGAAGAAGCTTGTGAGCGAGCTTCACTCACTTGGTATCAAGGTGCTTGAAAACAATCTATCCACAAATAGTTTTCTAATTGAAATCGCGGATCCTATTGTGCTGCTGACCCTACTTCAATCCAACAATACAACTTTTTTTCAACCATTTTCTTCTAAACCCAAAGAAGAACTTTTGATCAACGGATTTGATCTCGGCACAAACCAGATCAATGTAGCGCATGAAAAGTTTCCTTCTATAAATGGTAGCGGTTTGGTGGTTTCAGTAAAGGAAAATCAATTTGATACTACAGATATCGATTTTAAGGGAAGATATCTTCGAACGGGTTTAGCTTCATCGGTTGTAACCGGACATGCCACCATAATGGCAACAATGATAGGAGGAGGAGGTAACTCCTATCATCTTGGAAAGGGCGTTGCATGGAATTCAACTCTTGGCTCTTCCAATTTCGCGCAACTGCTACCTTCTGCAGACGCAGTCTATACCCAATTTCACATCAGCGTAGAGAATCACTCATATGGAACGGCGATTGAAAATTTTTATGGTGCCGATGCAGCCGCATACGATGCAAGTGTGATCAACAACCCATATCTCGTTCACGTTTTCTCCTCGGGGAATTCGGGGACCTCAACTTCCACAGGTGGAGCTTATACAGGCATACCAAATTTTGCCAACCTCACCGGCAGTTTTAAAATGGCAAAGAATATCATTACGGTGGGCGCAACAGATTCATTTTATCATGTTGAAGTTTTGAGTTCAAGAGGACCCGCATATGACGGAAGAGTAAGACCGGATCTAGTGGCGTTTGGACAAGATGGAAGTTCCGGAGCCGCGGCGCTGGTGTCTGGCACCTCATTATTAATACAGCAAGCTTTTAAAGTCCAACACCAGGACTCATTACCTCCAGCATCACTCGTGAAGGCTTGCATTATCAATTCAGCGGACGAAGTTGGAACGCCAGGACCAGACTATATTTCCGGCTACGGTAGTTTGAATGTTTATAGGTCGATTGCAGCTATCAATGAGCAACGGTACTTCATCAAAAAGATCACCAATAAAAGCACGCAGCACATTCCAATAAATATTTCAACCGGAGTGAAGCAAATCCGCATCACGATGGCATATACTGATCCCGCCGCACAGCCAAATGCATTCCCGGCATTGGTTAACGACCTGGATATAGAACTCGTGGAGTCATTGACTGGAAAAGCCTGGAAGCCCTGGGTGTTGAGCGCTGCAGCAAATAAAGATTCCTTAGTGCTGTCCGCAAAGAGAAGTCGCGACAGCTTGAATAATGTTGAAGTGATTACCGTCGATACCCCTGCAGCAGGCGCTTATGAGTTAAGCGTATTTGGATTCAACGTGACTACCGCATCCCAGGAGTATTCCATAGTTTATGCGATAGACAGTATGGATAATTTTTATTGGACATTTCCAACCCGTCAGGATCCGGTATTTGCTGGTGAAAACGCGGTGGCGAGGTGGGCTACTACCAGTGGTGGAAATGCAACCATTGAATTTAGTGGCGATAAGGGTCAAACGTGGCAAACAGTTTCTTCCAATGTTCAACTGAACGATAAATATGCTCATTGGCAGGTGCCAGATTCTTTCAACACTGGATTATTGAGAATGCAGGCCGCTGGAAAAACTTATGTGTCCGACACATTTGTAATTTCCAAAAACATTCAACTGCGTGTTGGATTTAATTGTAAGGACTCCGTATTACTGCAATGGAATAAAGTAGAAAAGGCTGATCAATATCACTTGTATGCATTGGGTTCAAAATTTCTTGAATCGCTTGCGCTTGTAAATGACACATCTTTTGTTTTTGCCAAAAAAAATATCAGTGCAAAACATTTTGCTGTTGCGCCTATGCGTAGTAATGCGGAAGGAATGAGGGGGTACACCGTTGACTATGAAACACAGGGGGTGGGCTGTTATATAAAAAATTTCATCGCTCAATTGCTGAATGGGAATGGAAGCCTTTCGCTCGAATTAGGTACTCTTTATCTGGTTAAACAGATTGAAATACTGAAAGACAATTCCTCCGGATTTAATACCATACATGCCATCTCAAGTCCAACAAGTCTCAATTTTCAATTTGATGGCTTGTCATTGCACCAGGGTATAAATACTTTCAGAATAAAGTTGACACTCACAAATGGCACCACCATCTTCAGCAATGAAGAAACGCTTTATTCTACCGGCACCAATGAGTATATCATCTATCCCAACCCTGCTCCTGCGTCGTCAGGTTTTACCTTACTGAGAAAGGAGCCGCAGGAAGAGACGCTGGTGGTTTATGATTTGTATGGCAGAAGAATTCTTCGCAGTCCCTTATTCGATATTATCAATCCAATTAAGACTACATCCTTGCAAAAAGGAATTTACCTTATCATCGTTTTTGATAAAAACGGAAATCGGAAATATAGTCAGAAGCTCGTTGTGCATTAGAAGGGACGACGGACCACTGACCACAGATCACACGGAAAGTTTGCAGCTAGCTTAGCAATTAATTTTTAGAGAAGATTGTAAAAATGCGGAGTTGTTATGGGAGATTCTCTATTCGCGTGCATTCGCGTTTCTTCGATTCGCGTCCATTAGCGACATAAAAAAAGGAAAGCATCAGAAGTTCATAATTACTTACTAACCCTGGTGCTCTCCCGAAGACCTCGGACCGAAGTCCTTAGTCTACGTTGAGTCTGAAACCGAAGCTTCAGCCTCGTAAGACTAATACCGAAATATTAATCTTGTGAATTAAAGATACATTCTCAATATATCCCTTTCCAAATTTTTTCTTGCGTAGTTTCCAACAGGTTTTCAACGAGGTTATCCACATTAAGAACAACTGGCAACAGGCAATTTGCAAAAAGACAAACGTCTCTAAACTTCGATACTCTATCATGAATTGGGAACACCTAATGGCTTCAATAAAGGAGCATCTTCAAGTTGCATGCAGCGATGAGAATTTTAGCCGAGATATTGGAGTGATCGATTTTGGGTTGCCTATTGCATGTTGTCTATTACCTATTCTGGAGCATAATCCCATTGACCATTCCCATGCGCGTTCTCAATAATAAGAACCTTTCGCCAGGAAATTCCGGACGTATTCATCCACCCCTTTTTCCAATGAATAAAACTCTTCAGCATAGCCGGCGTCGCGGAGTTTTTGCATATTTGCTTCAGTGAAGTATTGGTACTTGTCGCGAATATCCATAGGCATATCAATGTATTGAATCTCCGGTTCAAGGTCCAGTCCGGCGTAAGTGGCTTTGACAAGATCTTCGAAAGTGCGGGCTTTGCCGGTTCCGAGATTATATATGGCCGAGAAGGGTTGTGTTTCCATCAGCCAATAACAAACTTTCAGAATATCCTTTACATAAATAAAATCGCGAAGTTGCTTTCCATCCTGAAAATCGGGTCGATGTGATTTAAATAGCCTAACTACTCCTGTATTTTTAATTTGATTGAAGGAGTGAAAAATTACACTTGCCATTCTTCCTTTATGGTATTCGTTCGGCCCGTATACATTAAAAAATTTCAATCCCGCCCAAAACGGTGGATGATTTTGCGGGCCCTGGTGAAGAACCCATTTATCAAATTCATTCTTGGAAACGCCATAAGGATTCAAGGGCTTAAGTTTTGCGCTGAGCTCGTGGTCATCAGAATAACCAAATTCGCCTGCACCATATGTTGCGGCTGAGGAAGCATAAACCAGTGGGATCTTTTGAACCGTACAATAGTCCCAAACTTTTTGGGAGTACTCAACATTCAAGTGTTGGTGTACGCCATAATTAAATTCGGTAGTATCGGTTCTTGCGCCAATATGAAAAAAGAAACCGACTCGCGGTTTGTGAATGTGTATCCACTCAAAAAAATCTTCGCGCTCAATTTTCGAAAGGTATTTTTTATGGTCGAGATTGCTGGTTTTATCTTCCCGTGAAAAATCGTCGACCAATATCAGATTAGTAAATCCTTTCTGATTGAGAAATCCAACCAGGCAACTGCCGATGAATCCGGCGGCGCCAGTAACAACGATCGTAGCGCTTTTGTCCATGTACGGGAATTTATAAAGTAGTCAAGGCCTCTTCAGATTTATGCGAGGCAAGTAAGTTGCCAATTGCGTTATCATAGCGATCATTCCATTCACCTATTGAACCCCACCCTTCCCCATCGATCTTAATATCGCCTGAAGTCACCATACCTAATTTTTCGAATGCATGACCTGCCACGGCTTTTTCAAATGCTGATACCTGCTTTGCACTCACTGTCACCGCTACCCGAGATTGTGATTCCCCAAATAAGAACGCGTCTTTGCGAATAGATGCGTTGGATTGTATATCAAAGCCAAGTTGGCGATTGAACCCGGACTCAAGCAGGGTCACAAATAATCCACCCTCACTTATATCATGGGCGCTTTCGATTAATTTCTTCTCGATTAACTCCCTGATCTTTTGTTGCAGCGTAAATTCTTTATCGAGGTCAAATTCCGGAGCCGGACTGAACTCAACATTGTGATATTGCTGAAGATAATCGGAGCAGTTTAAGTCATTCGACGATTTACCTATCAAATAGATCAGGTCGCCCTGTTCTTTGTAATCAAGTGTCATCTTCTCATCGGCCGAGTCAAGTAATCCCACCATCCCGATTGTTGGTGTGGGATAAACAGGTCCCTCCGGATTCTGATTATAAAAGCTCACATTTCCGCCAGTAACAGGCGTATTGAATTTTCTGCATGCTTCTCCCATTCCTTTAATGGCGTTTACAAATTGGAAATAAACTTCGGGGTCATACGGATTTCCAAAGTTGAGGCAATTCGTCACACCCAATGGTTCCCCTCCGCTGCATACAATATTCCTTGCAGCTTCAGCTACCGCGATCATTGCACCTTTATATGGATCTGCAAACACGTACCGACTATTGCAATCTGTTGTAATGGCCAGCGCTTTTTGACTTGGCTTTGCTAAAACAATCGCGGCATCACTCGGTTCATTCGTTGACGCATTGGCGGTTCCAACCATGCTGTCGTATTGAACGGTCACCCATTTCTTTGATGCAATGGAAGGAAGCTCAACCAATTTTTTTGCAACTGTTTTCAAATCCTTTGGAACAGCGATTTTGTTCGCATCAAACTTTTTTATTTCCTGGAAATAAGAAGGCTCTTTATAATCCCTGTCATATTGTGGAGCGCCTCCACCTAATACCAATTCATGCGCTGGCAATTCGGCTTCGAGTTGGCCGTGCATATAAAACTTCAACAAACCATCATCTGTCACCTCACCTATTTCCGCGCACGGGAGATCCCATTTTTCGAAGACTTCCAAAACGAGATACTCTTTCCCTTTCTCTACTACCATCAGCATGCGCTCCTGACTTTCGCTCAACAGCAGTTCCCATGCCTTCATATTTTTTTGTCGCGTAGGAACTTTATCAAGGTCAATCGTCATCCCCACCTCGCCCTTGGCGCTCATTTCCGAAGTAGAACAAATAATTCCTGCTGCACCCATGTCCTGCATTCCAACTACGGCGCCGGTTTGAATCACTTCCAAACAAGCCTCCAGCAATTTCTTTTCCTGGAATGGATCTCCAACCTGAACTGCAGGAAGTTCTTCTGCACTTTCTGCTGTAATATCAGCAGACGCGAATGATGCTCCGCCAATTCCATCCTTTCCGGTTGCACTACCAACAAAAAAGACGGGATTGCCTTTTCCTTTCGCGGTAGCTGAAACTGTTTCGCCTTCTTTGACGATGCCAACACTCATGGCGTTCACGAGTGGATTAGTATGATAAGCTTGCGCGAAATAGATTTCACCACCCACGGTAGGCACACCAAAACAATTTCCATAGTGTCCGATGCCATGAACAACGCCTGCCAGCAAGCGTTGGGTCTTTGCTTCCTTAAGGTCGCCAAATCGTAACGAATTAAGGGAAGCGATTGGTCGTGCACCCATCGTAAAAATATCGCGATGAATTCCGCCAACACCCGTAGCCGCACCCTGGAACGGTTCAATGGCCGAGGGATGATTGTGTGATTCGATTTTGAATACCACACCATATCCATCACCCATATCCATCAATCCAGCGTTTTCTTCACCCGCTTTCACCAACATCCTCCCTCCTTCTCTTGGAAGTGTCTTCAACCACTTGATGGAATTCTTATAACTGCAATGCTCACTCCACATACCGCTGAATGCGCAGAGTTCATTGAAATTGGGGGTGCGACCCAGCTTTTTCTTAATCAATTCAAATTCTTCCTCTGTGAGTCGCAATTGCTGCGCGGTCTTGGCTGATATTTCCATGCTCATTGAATAATAATTGGGAACCGCAAAGATAGGGAGTCAGGAGTCTAGATGGTTGCTGGTTGGTAGTTGCTGGTAGCTAGTTGCTGGTTGCTACCTACTAATGCGTAAAACCTGTTTGTAAGTATTAATTGAGAGTTTCAAATGGGAAAGCAGCAACCAGCAACCAGTCACCAGCAACACCATCATCTCCACAATAATTGTATACCTATTATTCCTGCTGCAAGAATCATGGTGACTATCGTTTTTGAATCGGGTAATTCTTTTAGATGGACGTATGTAAGAAAAGTAAAGATGATAATTCCTACTGCGAAACCAATCATGCGCGCAGGCCATAACAAACCCTGGAAAGCTTCTACAAAAAATTTGGTAGCATACAAGCCGCAAATTGCCGCTGGTATGCTCATGATGATAGTTGCGGTAACATTATTTTTTAGCTGACGAAAAATGAATTGCCCCTGCACCATGTAGTACGTTAGTGCCTGTGCAATGATGATTAACAGAAATGCCAGTAGAAGTTTCTGAATGTTCATGTTAGTGCGATCCGGTTTGAAGTTTGTGGTTTGAAGTCCGATCACCAACCACCGCTCTTAATATGGAATCATATTGCTGTATTACGCGATCCACATTGAATTTCTTCGCCACAAGATTGCGTCCGTTCTTGCCCATCCTTTTTCTTTCTTCTTCAGGCAGCAGCATCAATTTCTCCATTTTATCAGCCAGGTCAAACGGATCATTCGGATTGCAGAGAAACCCATTCGAATTATTCAATACCACTTCCTTGCAACCACGATTGAGTGCTGTAACAATAGGAAGCTCCATGCACGCGGCTTCCATAAGTCCTCTTGGCACTCCTTCATTGTAAAAAGAAGGAAATACAAAACAATCGGCGTTCTTCAGAAAAGGTCGAACATCACTGGCAAAGCCATTAAAATGTAAGAGCCCTTCGCGTTCCCATCTATTAATTTCTTCAATCGTCAATGAATCCGGATGGTGCTTTTCGAAAAAACCTACCAGTTCAAAGCGCGCATCTATATTTTTCTTCTTGAGTATTCTGGCTGCATCCGCATAAATGCTAACCCCCTTGCTTTTCAATAACCGACTACTCATCAGGAAAACAAATCGTCCGTTTTTTTGTAAAGGCGTCTGGAAACCGGGAGCAAAATGGTCCACGTTAACACCTTCACCGGGCAACACTTTCGCTTTCTTAATGGGAATGATGTGATGTGATGTAAACGCTCGCGCGTCTTCATTATTCAGAAACCACACCTCCGTTACTTTCTTCAAGGCGGATTTATAAAGTCTTTTCACTACGTGGTATAACCAATTCTTTTTTGCAAATGGATAACCAAGACCCGTAATCACGGAAACGGAAGGTATACCCAAACTGCCGGCTGCAAACGATCCATAAATGTTTGGCTTAATCACATAATGAAAAATGAAATCAGGCTTGTACTTCCTGTACACCGCTTTCAGCTTAAAATAAAGTGCGAAATCCTGAAGGGGATTTTCATGTCGATTATTAAAATCGATGGATTCATACGCACATCCTTCTTTCCTGAGCGACTCCGAATTTTCATCATCCGGAGCGATCACCAATACAGCAAAACCTTCATTCAACAAATGCCTGATAACGTCGATCCGAAAATTATAGACCGACCAGGCGCTGTTGGATACGAATGCTATGAGACGCTTATTTGGAACAGGTGATGACATGAAATAATTTCAAACCTAATTAAAAAGGCACAAGATACAAGGCACGAGGAACAAGGCACAAGATACAAGGCACAAGGCACAAGAGATACGTGAACTTTCGGGCCAATAGGCAATAGGCTGCCTTTGTGGTAATTTCTTAATTCGTGTTATCCGGGTAATTCGTGTATCGCCGAAGGCGGCGGACAAATATCACAAGCTAATAGCTAATGGCAATTAGCTGAAAAGTCACTCAATTCACGTTAATTCGTGTGCAGGAATAATAAATCAATAGCTCAACTCAATGATCATTCTGCTCATCATTCTGTATTCAGTTGCATTTGTCATTCTCTTCAACCGGAGCACAAAGAATAGTGAAACCAGACTTACAAGAAATGAAATTGCGCTTGCCTTTGGTTTCAAAGTGACGATGGGATGTTTATATGGCTATGTATTTCAAAAATATTACGGGGGCGACGATACCTGGAAATACTTCAACGATTCTTTGCTTGAGTACAACAAGTTTTTATTTCAATCAGGCCAGTTCTTCAAAGAAATCATTCCAGTTGATTCATTCCATAAATATCCTGCGTTTGCTGACAATTTCAGAGATTTCATGGAGTACCTCGAATACAATGTTGTTGTAAAATATCTCGCAGTAGTCAATATCTTCAGTTTCCAGAACTATTATACCGATGTTGTGTTCTTTAATGTTTTCAGTTTCTTTGGAAGTTACCTGCTGTTTAAATTATTTACCGCTTCGGGGGCCCGGAACAGATTATTGGTTTACCTCGCCTCTTTTTTTATTCCATCCATTACATTTTGGTTGAGTGGTATTCGCTCGGATGGATTATTGTTTTTATCGATAGCCATGACCCTTTATTATTTCAACGCATGGCTCGATTCAAAAAAAGGACTGCACCTGTTTTACTTTCTTATTGGACTATTGGGTACGTTCATCTTTCGCCTGCAATTCATGATGATCCTAATCCCCTTTCTCGTGGCGTGGTGGCTATCGGTTCGATTCTCTATCAAACCATGGAAGAGTTTCACTGGCGTGTTTGTTGTCAGCCTGATCATTTTTTTTGGTAGCATCTACTTATCAGATCGTTTCAATTTTCCGTCGCTCATTGTGAAGAAGCAACAGGAATTTCTGGCACTGAAAGGGAATACAGTTTTTGCATTGAATACTCTTGAACCGACATTCTCCAGTTTCATCACCACATTGCCACAGGCGTTCGCAAACACTTTCCTTCGCCCCTATCCCTGGGAAGCCAGGGGTTTTTTGCAGATAGCTGCCTCAGCAGAAATCATTTTCTTTTGGATCATCTTCTTCATCACCGTTAAGAACATTCTTTCCACACGCCAATTACCTTTGTTTTGGTTTGTCCTTTTCTTCGGTGTTTGTACTTACCTTTTGATAGGATTTACAGTTCCCTTTCCAGGAGCGATAGTTCGCTATAAGATCATCCCGGAACTACTCATGTTTCTCATCCTGCTGCCCGCCTTCCCAGTCAGATTAAAAAAAATATACATTTGAAGAAAATGGCTTATTTTGCCATCAATTTGGATGGAATCCCACGCTGGTTGCTGGAGTTTATGCCCATTTTGGTCATTTTTTCCACAATAATTAGTCCTTTTTTTGTATTGGAGGATAGATTCCTTTTCTTTGTAATGTAAAAAAATAAATCGCAAATGGAATCATTACGTTTTAAAGCCATTAACGATCTTACCACAGCCCCTAATGGTACTGAAGTACAAGGCTCGTCCAAGATCACGGCTATTTTTGGTGAAAATGTTTTCACGCTCAGAACGTCGAGAAAGTTCCTGAGTGATGAAGCATATAAGAGCCTGACTTCTTCAATTCGCGGCGGAAAAAAAATCGACCGCGCAGTAGCAAACCAGATTTCTGCCGGCATGAGACAATGGGCGGAAAGTAAAGGTGTAACTCACTTCACGCACTGGTTCCAACCTTTAACCGGAACAACAGCCGAAAAACATGATTCCTTCTTTACCATTAAAAGTGATGGCACACCCATAGAACAATTCGACGGTGATGCATTGGTACAACAGGAACCCGACGCGTCATCATTTCCCAGCGGCGGATTGCGCGCGACATTCGAGGCGAGAGGATATACCGCATGGGATCCTTCTTCACCCGCATTTATTATGGAGATCGGACAAGGCAAAACGCTTTGTATTCCTACGATCTTCGTGTCATATACCGGAGAGTCGCTCGACTTTAAAGCTCCGTTATTGAAAGCCTGCGAATCTTTGAATAAAGCAGCCGTTGAGGTATGTAACTATTTTGATAAAAACGTTACTCGCGTAACATCCACTCTCGGATGGGAGCAAGAATATTTTGTAGTGGATGAAGCAATGTTCAATGCACGTCCGGACCTATTATTATCTGGCCGCACTGTATTTGGACACGCGCCCGCTAAAGGTCAGCAATTGGAAGATCATTATTTTGGATCGATACCCGAGCGCGTGTATGCATTCATGAGGGATTATGAAGATGAGGCATACAAATTAGGTATTCCATTACGCACACGTCACAACGAGGTTGCACCTGCTCAGTTTGAATGTGCGCCTGTTTTTGAAGAAGTGAGTGTAGCGGTTGATCACAACCTTTTATTAATGGATGTGATGGATCGTGTTGCTCGTCGTCATAAGCTCAGAGTGTTATTGCATGAAAAACCATTTGCCGGAATCAACGGAAGTGGAAAGCACAACAACTGGAGCATGGCAACGGATACTGGCGTAAATCTTCTGGCACCTGGTAAGACGCCGAAGACTAACCTCATGTTCCTTGCTTTCTTTGTGAATACAATTAAAGCAGTTCATGATTATGCTGATGTATTGCGTGCCGCAATCGCGTCCGCAGGAAATGATCACCGCCTGGGTGCAAACGAAGCGCCACCGGCTATCATATCTGTTTTCATCGGACAATATCTTTACAAAGTATTACAGGATATTAAGGAAAGGGTAAACGCCAAGTTCGATGAGCAGGACGAGGCCATCCTTAAACTTGATTTACATCGCAGCATTCCAGAATTGTTGCTCGACAATACGGATCGCAACCGTACTTCTCCATTTGCATTTACTGGAAATAAATTTGAATTCCGCGCGGTAGGATCATCTGCCAATTGCGCTAATGCCATGACCACGCTCAACAGTATTATGGCAGAAACATTGAAAGGATTCAAGAGAGATGTAGACGCACTCATCGAGAAAGGTGAGAAAAGAGAAATCGCGATCATGCATGTGATCCGTGAATATGCAGCTGGAAGCGAGAAGGTTTTGTTTGAAGGCAACAACTACAGTAATGAATGGCAGAACGAAGCAGAGAAGAGAGGCTTAGCAAATGTGAAAACCACTCCTCTTGCGCTTGACGCACTGGTTACTGAAAAAGCTGCAAAATTATTTGAACACAATGGTGTATATACCCACGGAGAATTGCACGCAAGGCATGAGATTGAATTGGAGAAATACATTAAGATGGTTCAAATTGAAGCGCGCATCATGGGCGAACTTTGCAGCAGCCATATTTTGCCAGCCGCTATCAAATACCAGAACACGCTTATTCATAATATCAAAGGCTTGAAAGAGGTTGGATTTCCGGAAAGTTCATATGCTAACCAACGACAAATCCTCGGAAGATTGTCTGAGCACATCAACGCCGTCAGCGACCTGGTAAGTCGAATGATTGAAGCGCGCAAAGAATGCAACGTTATTGAAAACACAAGGGACAGAGCTGTTGAATACAACGCAAAAGTGAAAGAACCATTCTTTGACAATATCCGCTACCACGTGGACAAACTGGAACTGCTGGTTGATGATAAGGAGTGGACACTGCCTAAGTATCGTGAAATTCTCTTCTTGAGATAAAGTCGGTTTCTGACATGACAAGCAAATGAGGGCTACTAGCGATAGTGGCCCTTTTTATTGACCATTGAGAAATTGTGGAATTGGGATACTTTAGCCGAATCACGGATGCCGTGCAATTATTTCTCGTGAAATGATGAAATTTTAATTCATGATACGCCGTAGTCTTTTTTTACTGATCATTTTTTTGATTGCCAGATGCTCAACCCCCCACAAGAACCCTCATATAGAAATCCAAACTTCGCTTGGTGACATAGAAGTAGAGTTGTATCCCGATAAGGCACCGATGAGTGTGGCCGCTTTTCTTTCCTATGTTGATTCTGGATTTTATAGGAACACCAATTTTTATCGTGTGCTTAATAACGAGAACCAGCCATCCGATGCGTTTAAGTCCAACCTGATACAAGGTGGGCTTTGGGGTATCGGCCGCAGAAAAAATTTGCCTGGTATTCCTCATGAGACTACCAAACAAACAGGTATCCTGCATAAGGACGGCGCGATTTCACTTGCACGATTGGAGCCCGGCACTGCAACAACAGAATTTTTTATTTGTGTAGGCGACCAACCTGGTTATGATTATGGAGGAGAAAATAATTCGGACGGACAAGGATACGCAGCGTTTGGCAAAGTAGTTAAAGGCATGGATATTGTCAATAAGATTTACAATCAACCCGAATCCGATCAGTATTTTACTCCTCGAATTCCCATATACAATGTCATTAGACGATAAAGTCGGTTTGAGGTTCGAGGTTTGATTGTAACAACCCGCCAAGTCAAACTAGAAACTTCAAACGTCAAACTTCAAACGTCAAACTTTCTAATTACTCACCGCTCCATCATCAATCCAACAAAGAATGGTGCTTCTCTGTTCTGTGGTAAGGCTTCCCGTCTTAGGCATCGTTCCATTTGCAATAGCAACACGAATGGCTGCGTTAGATTTCGAACAAGCATAGAATGCCCCTACTGCAATAATAATTGCAAAGATTCTTTTCATGGTTTCTTTTGATTTAAGAAGTAAGCACAGTTGCTTTTTGATACGTCGAATTATTGCAATTGGTTTCTCTTTAGTTGCAAATGAAATCTTAAAGCTGCTAGCCATTAGCTGTTAGCCATTAGCTGTTAGCCATTAGCTGTTAGCCATTAGCTG
>JADMIO011718027.1_pt1 | contig 22291 bp, 18 predicted proteins | sample 8958161 | NCBI WGS metagenome assembly JADMIO01 (sample SAMN16585339, study PRJNA669376) | soil metagenome | isolation source: Crop rotation soil | place: USA: Cullars Rotation, Alabama | collected 2011
CCGCCACTCTCGCTCGACGGTCCCGTGCTCTCGATTCGACGTTTCGGCGCCGAACCGCTGCGCATGCATCGTCTGCTCGAAAACCAGGCGCTCACACCTGACATGGCGTCGATGTTTGAGATGTGCGTGAACGCCAAGCTCAACGTGCTGATCTCGGGTGGTACCGGCGCCGGTAAGACCACGCTGCTGAACGCGCTGTCTGCTTACATTCCCGCCGACGAACGCATCGTGACGATCGAAGACTCGGCGGAATTGCAGATGCAACAGCCGCACGTCGTGCGTCTCGAAACCCGTCCGCCGAACATCGAGGGCAAAGGTGAAGTGAGCCAGCGCGATCTCGTCAAGAACGCGCTGCGCATGCGGCCCGATCGCATCGTGATCGGTGAGGTCCGCGGCGGTGAAGCTATCGACATGTTGCAGGCGATGAACACCGGTCACGATGGTTCGCTGACTACGATTCACGCCAACACCCCACGCGATGCGCTGGCCCGGCTCGAGACGATGATCCAGATGACGGGCATGCGTCTTTCCGATCGCGCGATGCGACAACAGATCGCGTCGGCAATCAACCTCGTGATCCAGGTCGCGCGCCTCACGGACGGCACGCGCAGAATCACTTCCATTTCTGAAATCACCGGCATGGAAGGCGAAACCATCACGATGCAGGAAGTCTTCATTTTCGACCGCCGGGGCGTCGACAAAGACGGCAAAGTGCTCGGCAGATTCCGACCAACAGGAGTGCGACCGCGGTTCGCCGAACGACTCAAGATTTACGGTTTGCAGTTGCCGCGATCGTTCTTCGAGGAGGTTTAAGCTTAAATGTTTCTAATTCTCTTTTTCGTATTTCTGACCTGTCTCTTTCTGACGTACACGCTGTACCTGATTACGTCGCGTTCGTCAGACAAGAAACGGGCGCTGCTCAAGGAACGCCTGGCAGACGCGATTCGCTCGTCGGCGCATTCGACTGACCTCGACGTCCAGTTGGCGCGCGAAGAGCTGCTGAGCGAAATCCCGTGGATGAACCGGCTGCTGATCAAGCTGCAAGTGAGCTCGAAGCTCAAGCAGATGATCGATCAGTCTGACTCGCAGATCACGGTGATGCGGCTGGTGCTGTTCTCGTTGACTGCGGGTGTGCTGGCGTTTCTGGCCGTCTCGATGATCAGTGCTTCGTATGCGTTGATGGTGCTCTTCGGCTTTATCGCCGCGGCGGTGCCGTTTGTTCATATTCATTCGAAGCGCAAGAAGCGGCTGAACAAGTTCCTGCAGCTTCTGCCTGACGCGCTCGATCTGATGAGCCGCGGACTCTCCGCCGGACACGCTTTCACGGAAGCGCTGCAGATGGTTGCGAACGAGATGCCCGAACCGATTTCGATGGAGTTTCGCAAAACATACGAAGAGCAGAACCTGGGACTGTCGCTGAAACTGGCGCTCGAGAACCTGGTGCACCGCGTGCCGTTGCTCGACCTGCGCATGTGCGTCACCGCCGTGATGATCCAGCGCGAAACGGGCGGCAACCTTTCAGAGTTGCTCGAGAAGGTGGCCTACACGATCCGCGAACGTTTCCGGATCATGGAAGACTTGAAGACGATGACCTTGAGCTCGCGCTGGTCAGCATGGCTGCTCTGCGCGCTGCCGATCTTCCTGGCGATCTACGTGACGATCATGAATCCCGGCTACATGGACGTGATGTGGCGAGATTCGCGCGGCAACAAGCTGCTGGCGATCGCCGCGATCATGCAGGTCCTGGGCATGCTGATGGTCCAAAGGATTATGAAGATAAGGATTTAGACCATGGTAACAATTATCCTTGTATCAACCTTCGTTTGCATCGCCTTTATCGTGATGGCGATCTACTGGCTGTTGTTCCGGCCCGTCAGCGCCACCGCGCAACGTCTGCATGAACTCGACGATCGCCGGCCGGCCGCGGCGCAGAGCATCGAACCAAACGGCATGGAGACGCTCGCCGCTCGCCTGGCGGAACCGATCAACAAGCTCGTTCCACCATCCGCAGCCGGTGCAAAGAAATTACAGCGCGAGCTGATGCAAGCTGGATATCGTTCACCTTCCGCGCCGGCGATCTATCGCGTCACGCAGTTGTTCACGATGATCGCGCTGCCAATGCTGATCGTGTTGCTATGGACAGTGCTGGCGCGTCCGTTGAGCGACGCGCTATTGCCGGCGATGTTTGCCTTTCTTGCCGGCTTCCTCCTGCCGCGGTTCATCCTCAATCGTTTGATGGCGAGTCGCAAACTTAAAATCACCTGGGGCCTCGCCGATGCGCTCGACCTGATGGTGATCACGATGGAAGCCGGACTGGGACTGAACGCAGCGATGCTTCGCGTTTGCGAAGAGCTGCGACCCGTGCATCCTGACATCAGCAAGGAATTCGAACTGGCGAACCTCGAGATCCGCGTCGGTCGCGAGCGCAGCGAAGCGCTGCGAAATTTGGCCGACCGTACCGGCGTCGAAGACTTGAACAGTCTCGTCGGCATGTTGATTCAGGCCGACCGTTTTGGTACTTCTATCGCGCGCGCCGTGCGCGTTTATTCAGACAGTCTGCGAACCAAGCGTCGCCAGCGTGCTGAACAGGCAGCGCAGAAGGCGGCGTTCAAGCTCTTGCTGCCGTTGGGAGCGCTTCTCTTCCCAACCATGTTCATCATCATTCTCGGCCCGGCACTGCTCAATATTTCCGACATGCTGGGCGGTGGAATCACCTTCTAGACCAGGGAGGATCCTATGGTAAAGCGTTCATTCATCGTCATCGCACTCACGCTGGTATTGGCAACAAGCGCGGTGCCCCTTCGTTCCGTTCACGGCGTCCTGATGACGCCCGCAGAAGTCGCGATGCTCGATGCGGCCTCGAACGACGCTGCCGGCTCAGAGTCAAAAGGCAACCCGGTCGTTCGCGTCTTGAAAGCCCCCTTCAAAGCAATTGGCCGTCTCTTCGGTTTTGGAAAGAAAGACGACAACAAACTCGAGCGCCTTTCGAAGAAGGACGTGAAGAAGTTTGAAAGCGTCGGATCCGAACGCGTGGTTGATGCACGCACCGCCGGTTTCGAAACGCCCGCGACAACCTCAGCGGCGGCGAACTCGGCGCCAGTCGATCCGGCCGTGGCTTCAGCCCAGGAGAACCTCGAGCGCGGTCGCGCCCTGCTCAACAGCGGCAACTCGAGCGACGCAATCGCAGCACTCTCCACCGCCGTGGCAACTGATCCAAAACTGCATGAAGCGTACAGCCTGATGGGCGTGGCTTACGAGATGAAAGGAATGCGCGATCGCGCGTTCGAGTCGTTTGCGAAAGCTCTTAACGCCGACAAGGAGAATGCCGAGTACTGGAACAACCTGGGTTACCTGTACTTCAAGAACGGCGAGTACGACAAAGCGTCGAAGTATCTCAAACACGCTGTCAAAATCGCGCCGCAGATTCAGCGCTACTGGAACAACCTCGGCCTGGCCCAGGCACAGCGCGCAAACTTCGACGACGCTTACGTCTCGTTCGTTCGTGCGGTCGGAGAGTACGAAGGACACATGAACGTGGCCAACAGATCGCAGTCGATGGGCTACGACAAGGTTGCCATCAAGCATCTCGAGGCGGCGCGCACGCTGCGTCCGGCGACAGCGGAGATCCTGCTCAGATTGACGGTGCTCTACAAGCGCACGGGCAACAACGAGCTGGCGGCAGAGGCGAATACCGCGCTGACAGCAGTCAAGTCGCAGGCAGTAAAGCAATAGGTCCTATATGACCTATCGGTCCTATTAACTTGGAAAAAGGAACTTCACTTTTATGGGAAACCTTAGCATATTGAGCCGATCGGAGATCGAAGGCTTAGGTCCACCTATGCTGGAGGAGTTGGCCGATTCCGGGATCCACGAGCAGTTTCTGTGTGACCTGGCCCTCAAGCACGTAGCCATGCTTCCCGAGCCGAGTACCATGGCTGTTGCCGACAGGCTTCACCTGCCGCGCGTCCTTACAGAAGAACTGCTTTACCACCTGTATCGCGAGAAGCTGATCGAGATGCGGCTGCAGAACGCAGTGGGCTCCACTCGTTATGCCATGCTCGATCACGGCTGGGAACGCGTCAGTCGACTCCAGTCGCAGAGTGGTTATCTTGGACCAGCGCCCGTTTCGCTCCAGGACTACAGCTTGATGATGCGGCTGCAGGCGGTCCCGTCGAAGCCGGCTTCGCTCGAAACAGTTCGCAATGCGTTTAAGGATCTCGTGCTGCCGGATTCGTTGCTGCAAACGCTCGGCTGCGTGATCAACTCGCGCTCGTCGCTCTTCCTAACCGGTTTGCCGGGAACAGGAAAGACGGCCGTGTCAGAACGCATGAACCAGGCGCTCTCGGGCTCGATCTGGATTCCCTACGCAATCGAAGTCGATGGCAACATCATTCGCATCTTCGATGCTCACTGTCATCGACCAGCCGCCGAGCGCACCTCGATCATCGAGCACGATCGCCGCTGGATCGAGATCGAACGACCGCTGATCATCGTCGGCGGTGAGTTGACACTCGACAACACGGATCTCACCTGGTCCGAAACGGCGCGGTTCTACGAAGCGCCTTTCCAGGTCAAGTCGAATGGTGGCACACTCGTCATCGACGACTTCGGCCGCCAGCGCGTGGCGCCGCAGGATCTGCTGAATCGCTGGATCCTGCCGCTCGAGCGACGTGTCGATTTTCTGACGCTGCACAGCGGCAAGAAGATCGAAGTGCCGTTCGAGCAGCTCGTGGTCTTCTCGACGAACCTGAACGAAAAGGACCTAGTCGACGAAGCGTTTTTGCGACGCATGGGTTATCGCGCGCGCGTCGAGCCACCGACCGCGGCGGCGTACACGGAGATATTCAAACGCACCGCGCGCGCTCGCAGTGTGGCGATTGACGAAGCGTGCCTACGGCATATTCTCAAGCGCTACGCCGACGAGAACCGGATCATGAAGGGATGCGAGCCGCGCGATCTTTTGAACAAGGTCAACGACATTTGTCTCTTCGAAGGTCGTGAAATGAAGTTGACCACCGAGCTGGTGGATCTGGCGTGGGGCAATTACTTCGGCACGTCGCACGGCTTCGCGCCCGAGACGATGAAGTTTCGCTCCGTGCAATCCGTGGCCCCATAGCCGCGGATTCACACGGACATGGAAATAGAGTTAATGTGCGGACAGTGGAAACAGATTGCATGGATATTCGTTTTGTGTTCACTGTCCGCCATTGCTGTCAGCGCCCAGGACAAAACTCAAGCCCCTCCGCCTAAGTTAATCGGAAACGTCATCACGCTTGCCGACGGCTACAGCTTCCAAGTCGACGAAGTGTGGAAGCAAGGTGACGAGACCTGGTATCGCAAAGGCAACATGACGCAGCGCGTCTCGCAACCGGTCAAGTCAGTCAAACCCGTCTTCGAGCAGCCAAAACCGGAAGCTGCGAAAACAGCCGCGATCGTCACCCCTGCGACCACCAAACCAGGCCCGACGGCCATCTGGATTTACCTTGTCGACGGCGGTCGCTTCCGTGTTGACGAAGTTCAGGAAGGTCGCGATGGCGCGGTTTATACGCGCAACAAAATATCGATCTTTCTCGACAAGGAACACATTGCCCGCATCGAATACGAAGTCCCGGCCGTGGCAGCCCCCGCGACCCGCAGCAACGCCGACTGGACATCCGGAAGCGCTGCAATTGACCAGTTAATTCGGATTAACGGCTCGCGTTTCGGAATCGACCCCTATTTGGTCTTTTTAGTAATCGAGAAGGAGTCGCGTTTCCATCCGCGCGCCCTCAGTCCAAAAGGGGCAATGGGTCTGATGCAACTGATGCCCGGCACGGCCCGCCGTTTAGGCGTACGCAAGCCTTTCGACGTGGCTGAAAACATCAGGGCCGGAACCCAGTACATGCGGGAATTGATGGACATGTTCGATAACAAAGTCGAACTGGTGCTGGCGAGTTATAATGCCGGCGAAGGCGCGGTGCTCAAATACGGTCGCAACGTCCCTCCGTACAGAGAGACGCAGGACTACGTTAAGAAGATTGGAAAACGCTACGGACTTTCGGGCCGGCAGCCAGGTGTTCAAAACGAGGTGCCGGATCCGCAACGCTAGGGGGTGCGCGATGAAATTCTTTTTCCCCACAACACTAATTACTTTTTGTCTGCTGATCGTGTCTGCTTTTGGCGTGAGTGCGCAGAGCAAACAGGACGAGGGGCCGATGACCAATGCCGAAGTCATCAAACTCGTCAAAGCCGGCTTCAAAGAAAAGACAGTCGTCCTGATCATCGCTTCGAGGATTCCGAATTTCGATCTGTCGTCTGACCGCATGATCGAGCTCAAGCGCAAAGGCGTGAGCGAGAACATCATCGTGGCCATGCTCGCTCGTCAGGACGGGACCGACATTCCCGATGACTCGTCCTGGGGCAACGATCCATTCTTCAATTCGAAGACTGATCCGAAGGGCAGCAACGTGGGCAGCGGCGACAAAGGATCGGGAACTTCCGATGGAAGTACCAACATCTTCGGCGCTAACGCGGGATCGAAACAGAGCACACGAACTCGAACTGGAAACAGCGGCGGATCCGGCGACAGTGAGTTAACCGGAAGCGCAACCGTTCGCATTTTGAAACCGCCGAGTGAGGCGGGCGGCACGAGCGCAAAGCTCGAAAAGACCAAGAGCCTGACGAACGACTCGATCATCGAGCTGGTCGAAGCGGGGTTCTCGGAAGGAACGATCATTCGTCGCATCGAGCAGTCGCCGGTTGAGTTTGATCTGGCTGCAAACAAGTTGGACGAGCTTCGGAAACGTCGTGTCAGTGACAAAGTTCTCGCAGCGATGAGGGCAGCAATGGGCGAGGACAAGTGAGGCACCGATTACACGAATATGAGAGTAAAGGGAATTCGTTGGGTCGCGCTGCTCGTTAGTGCAGCGCTCTTATTTTCTGTCGCGAGTGCGCAGCGGAAAGGGCAGCGACGAACCACAACTCAAGCAAAGCCGAGCGCGACTCCGGCCCCAAAGACAGCGCTCGAAACCATGGGACCACCTCCTCCGGTTCCCTCTCTGAAGAAACAACCCGAACAGGAAGTGAGTCCCGGTGACGTTGTTTCCGTCGATACGACGGAAGTGATGTTTCCGGTGACGGTGCGCGATTCCAGCGGGCGATTGATAAACGATCTGACGCGCAACGACTTTCGTGTTTTTGAAGATGGCGCGATGCAACCGTTGAGCGATCTGGCGCTGCGCCAGGTGCCGGTCGACGTCGTGCTGATGGTCGATGCTTCGTCGTCAGTCGCGAACAACCTCGACGACTTTCGTCGCGCCGCACAGGGATTTGCGGCCAAGCTCGAGAGTGACGATCGCATCAGTCTGATCAAGTTCGACGATCGGATCGAGCTGTTGCAGGACTGGACCAAGAGCCGGTTTCAGTTGCAGCGAGCACTGAACCGGATCGAACCGGGCATGTTCACGCGTTTCAATGATGCGTTGCTGCTCTGTTCGCGGGAACAGTTTGGATCGGACACGACGAAATCGCGTCGGGCGGTGATCGTGCTGTCTGATGGGATCGACAATGGACAGGGCACCACGACGCTCGAAGCGGCGTTGCAATCGCTGCTCAAGGCGCAGGTCGTGGTCTACATCGTTTCGAACACGGAGATTTCGCGAGCGGCGAAACGAGCGGAGCTCGACAGCTTGCTGAATGGAAGCGAGTCGTCGATCAGATTCAACCAGGTGACGATCGATCGGTTGCGACTGGGATTGAAGGTGCTGGATCAGAGTGAAGAAAACCTGGCGCAACTCGCGCAGGCGACCGGTGGGCGTTTGTACAAGCCGCAGACGTTCGACGCGCTCGAATCGACGTATGCTGAGGTTGCGGATGAGTTGAGGCATCAGTACGCGCTGTATTTCACGCCGCTGAATAAGACGCGTGATGGCAGCTTCCGGCGTGTGCGTGTCGAGACGACTAATCCAGCGTACCGCCCGCAGACCCGCGTCGGCTACTTCGCCCCGCGCAGTTGATTGTAATTCACCATTTGGGGACGAATTGCTTGCGAGACTCACATACTTTTTACTGATTCTGGTGGGAAGTTTTTCGTGTGTTTACGCGCAGGAAACGATCAAAGACAAGGCGCCGTCGAAGGAAGAACCTCCGCAGCAAGTCACCATCGTTCTCGCGAGCGGTAGCCCATTGCTCGTCGACGAGGTAAGCGAGGCCTCTGACGGCTACTGGTACAAGCGCGGCAACATCACTACGTTTCTCGATCGCGCACGCGTCCTTCGCATCGAAAACCCGCAGCCGCCTGAAGAACCCAAAGCCGCTCCAACCAAGTGGACCCTGGAGCAGGCGACCAGGGTGGAAGAGTTCTTCGTCTCGAAGTTCAAGCGGCCGTTGCCGCTGACGGCTTTCGGACAATCAGACCTGCACACGCGCTGGGGATTGGACCACCGCAACGGCATGGACGTGGGTCTGCATCCTGACAGCGTTGAAGGTCGCGCCTTGATCGAATTTTTGCGCGCCGAGTCGATTCCGTTTTTGGTCTTTCGCGGCCCTGTTCCCGGCGTGGCCACCGGACCTCACATCCACATCGGAAACAGATCCCCGAGATCCTACGGACGCTAGTCGTCTCATTTGGTGTCCACTCAACTTGAGGACAGTAGCAATGAAATTCATTGAATTCGCCCATCCTGAAGGTGGTCGGATGCTCGTACACGTCGATCACATCACCAGTGCGACCTATCGTCCCGGCGAAGGCGAAATCAAGACGCGTTTGGGTCTCGATCTCGATGAGCGGCAGAACGAGATCATTCTGTTCGGCGCCGAAGCAGATCGCGTTTGGCAAGCACTGCAACAGTGCAAGTTGGAGGCGTAAAGCGCAGAGCGCCGAAGGCGCGAAATATAATAGCCAGGGGCAAGCGCTGAGCGGAGCGAAGCGCGTCGCCCCTGGAAGCAACGCCTAAAGACCGCGAGCTCTGAAAGAGCGGAACAAATATTTCGCACTTTCAGTGCTCATTTTGAATTTGTTGCTGCTATCCAGGGGCGACGCGCTTCGCTCCGCTTAGCGCTGGCCCCTGGCTATCATATTTCGCGCCTTCGGCGCTGTACGCTGATACGGGAACGCTTTGAATCAGGATACGAAACGACGACCAAATCCTTCCCCTGACCCACTGTCCGAGCAGTGGATCGATCTCCGACTGATCGCCGGTATGCGGGTGGTGCTCGGCACTTCCGCACTCCTGGTCGTCCTCATCGGACCCCTCAGACCACTCGCCTGGCCGATGCCCACCTACTGGGCGCTGGTCCTGTACTCGCTCTACGGCCTACTGATCTATCACCTTTCGATTCGTCGCAACCCGCTCGTCGCACACAAAATCATCCCGTGGCTCGACTTGCTCTGGTACCTGCCGCTGATCTTTTTCACCAGCAGCAGCAACAGTCTCTTTTATTACTTCTTCTTTTTTTCGATCATCGTCGCTTCATTTAGCTGGGGACTCACCGACGGCTTGCGACTGACGCTCGCATCGGCCGCCATCTACACGATCGTTGGCCTGGTCGCGCCGAGCGAGCGACCGCTTGAGATCCATCGCCTGCTGCTGGCGCCGATCGGCTTGCTCATCTTCGGATACATCATCGCGCGTTGGGGCGGTTATCACACCCAGCTCAAAAACCGTCTGAAACTGCTGAAAGAGGTGACCGTCTTTTCCAATCCTCGCTTCGGCATCGATCGCACCATCAAAGCGATTCTCCAGAGTATTCGCGATTTCTACGACGCCGAATCGTGCCTGCTTGTGATTCCGGGCAAACCGGGCGACGAAGAAAGCTACCAGTTGTACCGCGTCGCGCGCGGCATTCACGCGAGCAGATCCGCACCGCCGGAGATCGGACAGGAAACCGCGATCCAATTTCTGTCGCCGTCACTCGACTACGCCGTCATCTACAACAAGAAGTCCGGCTCTTCTCAGGCGCGCTTGTTCGATGTAAAGACTCGTATCTTTTCGGAAGCGAATTCCAGCGCCGGCGACAAGCTTGCCGGAATGCTCGACGCGCAGCGGTATCTGTCCGTTCCTGTTTATTATCGTCACCAGGCGGTGGGACGACTTTACCTGATCGATGGTCCAACCCGCGTCGATAGTGCCGACATGGATTTCGTGCTGCAGTTAATGGACCACGTGACACCCGTGATGGAAAATATCCGGCTCATCGACAATCTCGCGTCTGATGCCGCCGAACAGGAACGCCGCCGCATCGCCCATGACATCCACGACAGCGTCATTCAACCTTATCTCGGTTTGCAGTTTGGTCTGGCAGCACTCGATCAGAAGTTGGAGGCCGGTAACACCGACCTTCGCGCGAATGTGCAGGAGCTACTCGAACTCACTAACCACGAACTCGCCGAACTGCGACGCTTCGTTTGGGGTCTGCGCGCGAGTGAAGAAGAACGCACCGACGTGCTGCTGCCGGCGATTGAACGTTATGCACAGCGCTTCTCGCTCGTGACGGGAATCAAAGTCGACGTCGCTGCGCATGGAAAAGTGAAAGTCAACGATCGCCTGGCGGCAGAGTTGTTTCAGATTGTTGCCGAGGGTCTGAGCAACGTCAGGCGTCATGCTTTCTGTCGCGACGTGCGGGTCGAGATATCGTGTGAGGAAACATCGCTGCAGCTCCAGATCAAGAACAGCCGGCCACGCGCGGGCGCGAATCCGGATGGCGAACGTGCTGACGGTCAGGAAGGTATCAAGTCCTTCCGGCCGCATTCGATCGCAGAGCGCGCGGCGTCACTCGGCGGCGACACGCAGGTTTTTGTCGATGAAAAAGATTACACTGTAGTTAGCGTTGGAATCCTCCTGTAGTTTGTATTGGAGCCTTTATCATGGCAGCTCGCCCCATCACCCTCATGATAGTCGACGACCACGTTGTCATCAGAAGTGGTCTTCGCATGTTGATTGAATACGACCAGCATATGCAGGTCGTGGCCCAGGCAGGAAACAAAGCTGAAGCTCTCGAGCGCGCGGCAAGTTCGCGCCCCGACGTGATCATTTTGGACCTCGTGCTGGGCGACGAAGATGGACTGTCGTTTTTGCCTGAGCTGTGCCAGGCCAGTCCGACCTCCCGCGTACTCGTGTTAACCGGAGTGCAAAATCCCGACGCGCATCGGCGCGCCATTCGCCGCGGCGCGATGGGCATCGTGCTGAAGGAGCACGCCGCGGACCAGCTCCTGAAAGCGATCAAGAAGGTCTATGAAGGTGAGGTCTGGATCGAACGTTCCATGATGGGCAGCATGATCCAGGAATTCAATAAGCCCACGATGATCGATCCGGAGATCACGAAGATCGAATCGCTCACTGACAGGGAACGCGAAGTCATCGCCCTGATCGGCGAAGGTCTCAAGAACAAGCAGGTCGGCGAGCGACTCTTCATCAGCGAAACCACGGTGACGCATCATCTGAGCTCGGTTTTCTCCAAGCTGGAGGTTTCCGACCGTCTTGAGCTCATCATTTATGCCTTCCGGCACGGCCTCGCCAAAATGCCCAAATAATCGGGGTCGTGTAGCAGGATTCTGCTACGAAAATGGGCATAGTCCTCCATTGTCGCCTTGGTGCAAGCATTCCATAATCCTTTGCCAAGACTCACTGTTCTCCACCCACCACCGAGGGGCGATGGAACCGGCACCGATAAAAATACGAATCCTGATAATTGACGACCAACTCGTCGTCCGTGAAGGTCTCCGGATGCTGATCGAGAACCATCCGGGAACCAGGGTCGTCGCGATGGCGCAGTCGCGTGCGGAAGCTCTCGAACTCATCGGCCGTGAAAAGATCGACATAGTCATTCTTGACTTGGAGCTGGGCAGGCACAGTGCCCTCTCATTCATCCCGCAATTGCGTGAAGCCGCGAAGGAGGCGCGTATTCTCGTGCTCACCGGCGCGCGGGATTCGGAGACACATCAAAAGGCGGCCCAACTCGGCGCCATGGGTGTGGTCTTGAAAGAGAATGCTGCGGACCTGCTGTTGAAAGCGATCGAAAAAGTTTACAAAGGCGAGGCGTGGCTCGATCGACTCACGTTGGGAAACCTGCTCTGGCAGATTTCGAGTCAGAGCAAAGACTCGATCGATCCACGCGCGCAGAAGATCTCTTCGCTCACCGATCGTGAACGCGAGGTCATAGCCCTCATTGCCGAGGGACTTAAAAACAAGCAGATCGCGGAACGACTGTTCATCAGCCCCACGACGGTAACGCACCATCTCAGCTCAGTCTATTCGAAGCTCGGCGTTTCGGATCGTCTTGAGCTCGTCATCTACGCTTTCGCCAATCGCCTCGCAAAGATGCCGGAGTAGTCGAAGCTCCTCCGGAGCAAAACGAAGGCCACAAAATCACGGCAAGATCCTGCCATGTGACAGCTTCTAAAAAGTGCAGGATCCTGCCCGATTAATGGGCATTCAAGTCCGTTGTCTCAATTTCGCAATATCTTCATAATCCAAATGTTTAAATAGAAGCAGTCGGGAAACCAGCAGCTCCGCCTTGATCTCACGCGTGGTCGCTAAAGGAATGCCGCCCAGAAAGGCTCTCTCGTCGCACCGATCACACGCGAAATCCGCAAAAATATGAATCAAGGCTGCTCGACTGCTCCAAAAACCATACCGCCGTCAACGTACTGTGACGGTTACAAAATCGACCGTAGCTGGCGAACGAGTTCTTTGATCTGAAATCGGACCAGACTCCCACAAGAGTGACCATGCGCAACTCCGATTTCAGCCCCCTCATTCTCCCAATTCCCCAACCCGGTTATTCGCGGTCGGACTTGGGTTCACCACCGGAAGAACCGGTAGAAAGAAAGGAAAGCAGTCATGAAGTTCTTTAAACACAAGTCATCGGGCACTTCCTCCCAAAAGGCTCTCTCGCGACGGACTATTTCCGTCGCGGCCATCGTTTTTGGACTAGTCGTACTGAGTACGACAATCGGGTATATGGCGGCACCTCCGTTGCCGGGAGCTATTTTCACAACAGACGCAGCATGCACAGGAACTGATCTTAATATCTACCAAAGCAAAGACGCTGTTTATGTCGATGGCGGACCTGCTCACCCTGGAGCGGCGGGACTTCCAGACGGATCGTATTACATACAAGTGACGACTCCGGATGGCAATGTTCTCGGCACTAGCGTCGGGAGCGGAAATCCCACGCCCGTTACGGTCGTGAATGGTGAGTTCGCGAGTTGCTACCAGTTATCCGCGATTCTCATAACCGCTGGAGATCTTTGCACTGTGGGACAACCGGGATATTGCACTACGGATAACCCTGGTGGCGAGTACAAAGTGTGGGTTAGCACAGTTTCTACCTTTGACAATGATAGTAGCAAAACCGACAACTTTAAGGTTCAAGAAAACCCATTCCCACCTCAGGGCTTGCTGAAAGTGCTTAAGTTCTACGACGGCAACGCGAATGGGATCCTTGATGCTACCGACACGGAGCTCACCGGATGGGAAACTCACGTCGGTCTGCAAACGACGTTCGATACGATTTTTGAAACCAAAGATACGCCTGTCAGCATCGTCGTATTAGCACCGTCCTGCTATACCGCGCAAGAAGGCGAAATCGCTGATCCGAACCACACATGGGTTCATACCAACGCGTCGATTCAATCGAAGAGCGTTCCAGTTCCAGGTTCTGCTGAAATTGACTTCGGGAATGTGTGTCTGGGTGCTGGCGGCGGTTTAACTTTAGGGTTCTGGTCTAACAAGAACGGCCAGGCACTTGTGACTACAAACACAGGTAATGTTTCAGTTTGTGGCGCTCCTCTTCCCGCGAGCGACCTGGCTTGGCTTGTAAGCTTGAACTTGCGCGATGGTGCGGGAGCCAACTTTGACCCAGCCACTTACACAGCATTCCGGACTTGGATACTTAGTGCGACGGCAACAAACATGGCTTACATGTTGTCAGCTCAGCTAGCGGCTATGGAGTTGAATGTCCTGAACGGCAAGGTTAATGGCAGCGCGATAGTTTATGCTCCGGGCACTGGTGGCCCAAGCGACTTCAAATCTGTTTGTACCCTTATGGGTCTCGCAAACACGGAACTTGGACTCCACGGCAGCGTTCTTTCGGGAAGCCCGTACCGGGCGTACCAGGAAGCACTGAAGAATGCTTTGGATAGAGCAAACAATGATCAGAACTTCGTACAAGGATCACCGGGACAATGTGGTGTAGTAAACAACACCATTGATTCGAACCTGTCCTTTACCTATCCAGCATCCTTTAGCGTACCAGCTTGTCCGTAACTGCTGGTTCAGCTATCGGCTTGGCCACTAAAGAACGAGTGGGCGAGGAGGTTAACTCCGCACCCACTCTTCTTTTGTAAGGAGAGCTATCTATTTATAGACAGTAACTATTTGAGAAATGCCTAAATTGCCAACTGCATCGTAAGCTCGGCATTGGAGATTATGCGCGCCTGCCGTAACCTTCCTGGTAGTCCACTTCATAGTAAAAGGCGCTGAATTTGAGGCTGACACAAGAACGCCATCCGCATAAAGCTCTACTCCAACAACCTTCGTGTTATCCATTGCATTGACATAAACGGGAAGGTTAACCGAAACCTTACTCCCGTTCGTGGGCGACGTGATGGTAATTGACGGAGGAGTAGTGTCGACGATTACATTCTGTACATTGAGAGTGATCGATGTAGTGGAAACATTGCCGCGCAAGTCCGTCGCTCGAGCTGAAAACGAATGAGAGCCGTTTGCAACTAATCGTGAATCCCATTGAAACGCATAAGGACTTACAGCAGTGCTTCCGATGGAAGTTCCGTCCACTGAGAGATCGACAGCGCTCACGCCTGTATTGTCGCTAGCCGAAATTTGGAAAGTGAAAACCCCCGAAACATCCATGCCATTGTTGGGATAGATAAACCCAACTGTTGGCGGAATCGTATCGATTGTTCCACTAGCTGCGGCCATACTCACGGCACGAGCGGCGTTTACTCTACCCCATCCATAAATCGGGTCCCATCCCGCGGCGCCTAAATCGTCTGCCGACTGTTTTACGATATTCTGTATCTGATCCGCTGAGAGTTGGGGGTTTACTGCCATAACGAGCGCCGCCACACCGGCTACAATCGGCGCTGAATATGATGTTCCACCTGTGGAAACATAACCGCCACCCATTTGAGTGCTAAAAGAATCACCCGGTGCAGCCACATCAATGTTTTTCCCGGTGTTGGAATATGGGTAGATGACATCAAATTGATCTGTTGCACTAATGGTTAAAATGTAAGGGTTATCGAGAGAATTACTAAACGTGCTGTAGTTTCCTGCAGAAGAAGTAACTACGCCTCCTTTGCCCTGGAAGTACTGCGCGGCCGAAGTCACCGCAGAACTATCGGAAACGATATAACTAATGTTCGCAACACGTGCACCGTGATCGGCGGCCCAAGTCAAACCGCCGGCTATAGAGGAATAGGTGGCGTTGCCCGTCATATCAGACACGCGTACAGGCATGATCCTGCACGACCAGCATACGGCAGCGACTCCAACGCCGTTATTACTTGCCGCACCAGCAGTGCCCGCGACGGCAGTCCCGTGGCCTGATACATCCATGGTACTGGAGTTGTTGTTATAGGTGTTCCAACCGGGAACGATCTTGCCAGCAAGATCCTCATGGTTTGCGTCGACCCCGGTATCCAGGATCGCGATCACGACATTACTGCTTCCCACGGTAGTGGACCATGCTGTAGGCGCCTGGATGCGGCGCAAGTGGCCCTCCCAGTTAGCGAACCACGGATCGTTCGGTAAAACGTCAGCTGGTCGAACAATCTGGTCCAACTCAGCAAACTCAACCTCTGGCCGCTGGCTCATCGCCTTCGCGAAACCTGCTTCGTCAGTCTCTGTTGGAAGATCCAATACGAAAAGACCAATCGCGGGAAGTTCGTCGGCATCGCGGGCACCAAGAGCTGCGATTACCTGTCGCGCGTGGTCCAAACCAACATTCGCGCGGAACTTCGCCAATACCCGGCCGGGAACAAACGGTCCTTCGTCAGGCCTTACCGGTGTGACGTGAACTCTTCTGTCTTTTTGTGCGCGGGTTCCCGGGACCGGAAAAGTGAGGATCAGGAGCGCTACTGCAAACGTCAAACACCCAAAAGTGAATGCTGTCTTCTTCATCGCTATCCTCTTCTGCAATTGTGTCGGGTCGCTGAGGATTCGGGGGAATGCTGAAACGAACTCAGACCTCGAGTACGTTTTGACGCAAAGTTGTTCAGTTTTTGAGGATGGGATTTCGAGAAGGGGAAAGAGCCACGATAAACGATGACCGATCGCGGACTACTTCTCCTGCTTTCGGTAACCCAGCCAGGTCCATGACCTCTGTTGGCTTTGCGACCCTCGTTCACACGAGGTGTGCCTTTATCGTTTCAGGTGCTTGCTTCAAATATCTGCGAGCCGCAATCAGTGCTCGCAAAAAACGTATCAACTCCGAATAGTGGTGTCAACAAGTTTTATCGGGCAGCGTATGCGATTAAATCATCCCGTCCAGATCACGGACGCGATGGGCAGGATTCTGCCAGTCGCAAACCCCGTAAAAATTCCTAATTGCTGCTACGCAAATGGGCAAATCCCTCCGTTGTACGCCTCTTGTAACATCCTCATAATCCAATCGATTTAATCCAAAAATCACTGAATACTCCCCCGTTTATGCAGTGTGAACAACGAGCAAATTACACCCTTGATTACCACCTCCCAATTGGTGGAACCACTTTCCGACGGCGCCGTGCGGTAATTGAACGGCGCGCCAAACCTCGCTCACATAACAAAATGTCAGCCCGAGTTTGGGGAGTAGATATTGACGGTCAACCGTTCAGTCATGACTGTCACCTTGAAAACATGAGCGCCTCCGGTCTGTATCTGCGCATGCCACGCCGGATGAAGTTTTCTTCAGTCGTCAGTGTGGTGGTGCGGCTTCTGAATGGGCCTTTCGACGGGATGGCTGCCGCGATCAAGGGCATGGTTATTCGAGACGAGGTGCAGTCCGATGGTCATCGAGGCATCGGCATCAGGATTATCGAACACGAGTTTATTTAGCGGAGATTGCTCGGCCCTGGGGAATGAGAGGTTAACGACAACACGGGAACAGACGGTGATGCTCCGCCACTAACTCTGTTACCACTGGGAGGCTGATTGTTAAGCCGGGCGATTTGCCCCCGACCGACGATCAAAAGCTATGCAGCCTCCCTCCCCGACCTTCACACCTGCCCAGAAGTGTGAATGACGCTTTGAAATGGCTGGAGTGGTTTTGACGCCTGACGATTTCGCAGCGTTCTCCTACCAATCCACCGGCATTAACCAGAAGACGACACGTGCGGAGTCCCTCTTTGCTACGTACTACGGTCGTCTTCCAAAACATGAGCAAGGAAGGAGTCTCAAAATGTCGCCGCTATCGAATTTCCGCAAACTCGCAATCTCACTCGCGATGTTTGCCGTGGTGACGCTCGCCTCCGCCACATGGGCGCGAGCGGACACTGTAACTTTTAACCTGGATAGAGGGAGCACTCTACCAAACCAGTTCTACGGCACGGTCACGTTGACGCTTGTCGGCTCTGCAATTCAGGTGGATGTGTCGCTGAACCCGGGTAACCGGATCGTCAACACTGGTTTCGGTGCGAGTGTTGCATTCAACTGCCCGGGTTGCGGACAGATCGGTGTCACCGGTCTTCCGGGCACATACACGCTTGTGAATTCAGGAAATCCGTCCAGTATTGGCATGGATGGTTTCGGAACTTTTCAGTATGGCGTGCTCTTTAACGCACAGGGAGGAGGAGCCGGCACTGACTCATCGTTGACCTTCACAGTCACTCGGTCAGGAGGATTCAGTTCTGTCTTCGACCTCGTAGCGTTATCTACCAACCCTCCGGGTTCGTTTTCGTCGTTTTTTGCTGTCGACATTATTTGTGACAGCTGTGGACCGGCGACTGGAGTAGTCGGCACCAGCAGTGTGCCGGAACCAACCAGCATGCTGTTGCTGGGTACCGGACTGGTTGGTATTGCTGCCGCATTTAGAAAACGCATTCGCAGAGAATGACGAGTTCCGGAGCGAGTAACGCCGAAGGTGTTGGCTAATTGCAGCCCAGGGCTGGAGCGCAGCGACAACCCTGGGTGAACTCGTGAAGATTTCGATTAAACCCTGAAAGGGTTGGTTTCAAGCCGAACGCTTTCAGCGTTTAGTTCTGTTTTGATCTGTGTCCCAGGGTTGTCGCTGCGCTCCAACTCTGGGCTGCAATCAGACAACGCCTTCGGCGTAATCAAACTGCATCACTACTCAATGTTGAAACTCAAAAGCGTGTCTGGCCGTCTCAGAGAGCTGTTCCGTGGCCGGGACCAATCGAGCGATCGCGTTCACCCCAACTCGCGAAAACTACTCGTCGTGGACGACGAGGAGTCGATCTGCTTTTCGATGAGCGAGTACTTCTCTCAACACGGGTTCAAAGTGGATACCGCCCGCGAGAAAGAGGAAGCCGAAGGACTGATCAGCGAGACCGAATACAAAGTGGTTATTCAAGATCTGCGACTCGGAGTAGAAAAACGTTCTGACGGCATTGACATCATCAAGCTGGTCCACCAGCGAAATCCCGAGACTCGCATAGTGGTACTGACATCGTACGGATCACCCGAAGCGGAAGCCGAAGCCCGCAGCGCTGGAGCTGACGCTTTTTTGCGAAAGCCGAAGCCGCTTTCGCAGGTGGCCCAGGTAGTTCAGGGGTTGATCGAATCGCCTCGCACACGCACGTCTGCCAAGCAGATGTCCTTGTGATGAGGCGGAGTATTTGAAGGCTGGAACCTGAGGCATTAGTCACAGGATCGCCACGAAAGGTGTTGCCCTCTCCTGGCAAGCACCTTCACCCACGTCGCGGCCCAACGACAACTTGTATGCGCGGGGCTTGGACTGCCCAGGCTCGAGTCCCGCGTTTTGGAGGGCAACCGTAGGATTCACTGGGAACTGGTTATTGAGAGGGCGGTTCCCGGTAGTCTTCCCGACCGGTCCTTCCAGAGAGGGCTCGGCGTCGTCTGAGCCCTCTAATTTTCTGCCAACATCGCTCACGCAAAGCCGCAAAGAAGTTTCCTGGAAACGCGGCAGCGCTTGCGCCTTCGCGGCTTTGCGTGAGACATCTTCGCTCAACTGCTCGCCAGCGAGCACCTCGAATCCTTCAACAAACATCGTTTCCCCGCCGCGGTTTTTTCTAACTGACTTTATCGTTGGACTTGCCAACTCGCATGGTTCAATCCTGCCACTTTGGCCTGCTGATTGCTGTCGCGTGACGCTACACGAAACTGCATCGCGGAGTTGTTCTTTCCTCTCGCGCGCAAGGAATTGGGGCCAACCGTGCGGAATCATCCTCAATCCAGAGTTTTGTAAGAGAGCACTTTTGACGCCCAGGCGCCTTGGCTGGTGTTTATTCCGGCGGCGGAATTAACACCGGCCAGGTAAGTATTCCCATCTTCCAGCAGGAGAATTGCCGACATGATCGCCCCTAACCGCCCGACCTCTTCTCTTCGTTTGCGTTTCACCCGAACAACTCGCATCGCACTCGCACTTGTGCTTGTCATTGCGGCAGCGAGTGTTTTGTCCTCCACTTCCCTCGCCGGCTCGATCGGCCAGCGAATCTTCACTCGCACCGCAGCGATCATCACTGGCGGACACATGGCGCCGGCGAATAGCTCGCTCACAGCCGAAGCCGAAGAAGCAGCCGCACCAACCTCGACCGCAACGATGAGTGTCGAGCGACGCGGCCACACGGCCACTCGACTCAACGACGGCCGCGTGTTGATTGCAGGCGGTGAGAACAGTTCAGGAACGTTGAATCAGACGGAGCTTTACGATCCGGCTTCGGCAACGTTTTCAGCAGTAGCAAACATGGACGCCGCGCGCGCAGATCATTCTGCGACCCTGCTCGGCGACGGTCGCGTGCTGATCGCCGGGGGACGCAACGGTGCGACGTTGCTTGCGACTACCGAGATTTTCGATCCGACTACAGGCACTTTTACGAGTGGACCGTCTCTCAGCGTCGCGCGTGCCGGACACAGCGCGACGCTTTTTGCTAATGGGCGAGTTTTGATCGCCGGAGGCGATGCGGCCGGAAGCGCGGAGATTCTCGACCTCGCAGCCGGAACTTCCACCGCGACAGGCAATCTCGGTGTTGCGCGCTCGATGCACTCGGCGGCACTGCTCCAGGACGGACGCGTGCTGATTGTTGGTGGACGCGACGCAAACGGCAACGAGCTCAATTCAGGAGAAATCTACGACACGGCAGGCTCCGCGTTTTGGACCATCGACAGCGAATTGAAAGTAACGCGTGTGCGTGCGCAACTGCGCGTTTTGTTTGATGGAAAGGTCCAGATCATCGGCGGCAGCAACGACGGCTCGATGGAGCTTTACGATCCGCTTTTCGAAGGCTTCGGCGGTTATGCTCACGTGCAGCCGGAAGGCGATACCTGCGCGGGTCTGGCCGCACAAGTTCTCAATACGCAAACGCGCGCGGCACTCTTTCACAACGGCCAGACAGACCCGTTATTCGACCGGTCGGGTCAAACGATTACGGAGTTGAACGGACAGGCGCTAGTGCTCGGCGGTGTGAACAGCAGTGGCGCGGTGCTCGACTCGAGCGCGGTTTTGGCGAGTTCGTCGGCTTCGATCACGACTGACAAGATGGACTATTCGCCGGGTGAGACGGCGACGATTAGTGGTCGTGGCTTTCAGGCTGGAGAAGTTGTGCGTGTCAAGATCCACGAGGATCCGCACACACCCCAGGAGCGTGGTTTTGATGCGACTGCGGATGCGGATGGTAATTTCAGTGGTACTTATCTGGTCCAGGTTTATGACGTGGACATGAAGTTTCTCGTTGGTGCGAGAGGTTTGACGTCGGGTGCGACGGCGCAAACGACGATGACGGACGCGAATCCTCAGACCATCGCGGTCGCCGCTCCAACAAGCGCGACCGTGATTCAAGGTGCGACTGCAAACTACGGAAATGCGACCGTGACCGTGGGTGGTAACAACAGCCCGTGCACTGTCACGTTTGGCGTTTCGGCTGGTCTCCCAGCAGGCGCTACGCCTGTTTTTGGTACTCCGTCGTCGACGACTACTGGTGCAAGTGTTGTTAGTACGCTGAGCGTTACGACCACAGCAGCAACCTTGCCCGGGACTTACACATTCCAGGTTACCGCCAGCAACAGTGGAGCTGGCTGCCAGGGTCCTGGTGCGACGCCAAGCAACGTCCTGACGCTCATCGTCAATTCAGCGACCGTCAACACCACTACAACAGTCGCGAACGCCAGCGTCACTTACGGTAGCTCATCCGTCACTCTGAACGCGACAGTCACTCCTGCGAGCGGACCTGCTGTCAACAACGGATCCGTTACGTTCACCGTGAAGCAGGGTGCGACGACCATCGGCGCAGCAACCACTGATAACACCGTCGTCGCGGGCGCGGCGAGTGTGAGTTATGCACTTCCCGCGGGCACTAATGCCGGCCCATATACCATCCAGGCCTCGTACACGCCCGGCGCTGGCTTCAACGCCAGCAGCGGCACGGGCTCGTTGACCATTAACAAACGCAACATCGAAGTCACGGCTGACGCAGGCCAGTTCAAGACGTATGGCGATGCCGATCCGGTCTTCACTTACACGATCACCAACGGCTCGTTAGTTTCCCCAGACGCTTTCACCGGAGCGCTGAGTCGTGTGGCGGGCGAGAATGCAGGGCTGTACGCGATCACGATCGGCACGTTGGCGATCAGCGATGGCAACGGCGGCAACAACTACAACCTGACTTTCGTCTCGAAGAACTTCGAGATCAAGAAGAAGAATGCGACCTGGACCACCAATCCGGCGAGCAAGACTTACGGCGACGCTGATCCCTCGCCATTGACGACCGGTAGCGGCTCGGGCTTCCTCGCGGGAGACAATGTGACCGCGACCTACAGCCGTGCAGCGGGTGAGAACGCCAGCCCGCCGACTTATCACATCACGGCAACGTTGAGCGCGACGCCCGCGTCCGCTCTCGACAACTACATCATCACCAACGCTGGTGCGGAGTTCACCATCAACAAACGCGCCGCGACGTGGACCACGAATCCAAACAGCAAGATCTACGGCGATGCTGATCTTTCGCCACTCACGACCGGTAGCGGCTCCAACTTCGTGGCGGCTGATAACGTGACGGCGACTTACAGCCGTGCAGCGGGTGAGAATGCCAGTCCGCCGACTTACCACATCACCGCGACCTTGAGCGCGACGCCCGCGTCCGCTCTCGACAACTACATCATCACCAACGCTGGTG
>JADMIO012791427.1_pt1 | contig 22289 bp, 14 predicted proteins | sample 8958161 | NCBI WGS metagenome assembly JADMIO01 (sample SAMN16585339, study PRJNA669376) | soil metagenome | isolation source: Crop rotation soil | place: USA: Cullars Rotation, Alabama | collected 2011
CTTTCCCAGTGTGCCGATATTGGGGGCGCATTTGTGGTTTGACCGGCCGGTGATGCAGGAGCATTCGGCGGCATTGATTGCGGGGCCGTTGCAGTGGTTATTTCGGAAGAATGAGAAGGGGACGGTGTTGCATGGGGTGATCAGTGCGGCGCGGGGCTGGGCGGAGGTGCCGAAGGAGGAGGCGTTGGCGCGGTTTGCGAGGCAGATTCAGTCGCTTTATCCGACGCGTGGGGCGACGCTGGAGCGCGGGGTGATTGTGATTGAGAAGCGGGCGACTTTTTCGCCAGTGCCGGGAGCGGATGCGTTGCGGCCGGCACAGAGCCCCCCTGCCGGCGGGGTTGAGAATTTGTATTTAGCGGGTGATTACACGAAGACGGAGTGGCCGGCCACAATGGAGGGAGCGGTGCGGAGTGGGTACATGGCGGCGGAGGCTGTGCTGACGAGTTGGGGCTCGCTGCAGAAGCCGATCTTGGTACCGGATTTGCCTGTACAGTGGCCGGCGCGGATGTTGGGGCTGGCGAAATGATCGAGGGCTGCAGCCATGGGCAAGGCATTCCATTCCTGCGATAACGATCCGACGCTCCCCTACCAGTCTCGCACGTTTGCTGAGCCATCCTCGACGAAACGCATTGTTGAACAAACTCTCTGCGGCATGATTGCCGCGATCCTTTGGGCGCTTGCCGTGACTTTTTTGGCCATGGGCATCACGGCGCTGTGGCACCCGGCCACGCTGGTCGACCGCGTCAGCGAAAATGCGGCGTTTCTCGTGATCATTGCCCTATTGAGTCATTGGGGTTGGCTATTCACCAAACGCCTTCTTGGGCATTGGTAGTCAAAACGTAAACTGCTGTTTACACCTTTAAAAACCGGTAGCGCCGGGGCCGGTTGGACTTGCCGGCCCCGGCGCGTCCCGGTCAAGCCAGTTGGTCTTTTGAGATTCCCAGGGATGCCAGGTTGGTGGCGGTAGCTGTGGGGCTGAGCTTCAGGATGAAGTTGTAGCCGGTGATTTTGCCACCCTTGGAGATTTGGACGTTTGAAGGGCTGCTGACGAGAGCGAGGTAGGAGGGCAGGCCTGACAGTTGCACGGTGTAAGTGCCGACCTGCATGTCGTCAAAGGTGAAGCTGCCGTCGCGGGCGGTTTTGACGGTGTCGACGATTTCGCTTGTTTCGCCATCGACGAGCTGCACGGTGATGCCGGGCACGCCGATCGGGGGGAGGCGGAAGCGGCCGATCTTGCCGAGGTCGATTGTGACTTTGCCGCCGACCTGGGCGTCGAAGACGAAGACATTGGATTGGAGATTGGTGATGCCGGTGTTGCGTTTGATGACGTCGGCGAGGGTGGTGCCTTTGACGAAGGAGAGGTCAGAGCCTTTGAGATAGGTTTCATACCAGAAACGGTCGCCGGCGCGCGTGCGGGTGAACTGATCGACGAGTATTTTCTGGAAGGTTGCGCCGAGGTTGCTGCCCCTGACGTGGTCTTCGGCGAGGCCGCCGACCCAGAGATCGACGTTGTTTACGTTGCCGTAGAGTTGCTGGAGTTTGCCGGCAAGTTCGGGGTCGGAGGTGATCTGGCTGAAGGTGGTGACTTTGGGGAGGCCGACGGCGGCGCGGGTGGTGTTGTAGTCGGCGAGGCCGTGGTCGCGGCCGCGCTGGATGTTGAGCGAAGCGAGGTCCAAGCCGCCCGCGCCTGGGGGACCGAAGAGGAAGTTGCGGACGCTGTCGACGACTTTGGTGTCGATTTCTTCGGAGTTACTGCTGGCGAGGTATTTGAGGACGGGGTCGATGCCGGTGGATTCGATGACGGCGGGGTTGAAGAAGACTTCGGAGAGGGCCATTTCGTCCTGGAAATCGGTGCCGTCGTTGTTCAGGAATTCGACGTCATCGGTCAGCATGCTGTGGCCGAGGCGGAAGGCGGCGGCGGAGAATTCGTTGGAAATGCCCGCGTTGACGCTGGGGTTGTAGCCTGTGTACCGGGGCATGGCGTTTGGGCCGAGGAGTGCGGGAAGGAATTCGTTGTAGGTGATGGCCTGGATTTCGCCGATCACGAGCTTGCGTGCCTGCTGATAGATTTGTTCGTCGGTCCATGTGGGATGAGCGGTGCCGACCTCGGTGGCGATGCGGTTGTGCTCGCGGACGAAAAGCGTTTGCACGGAGGTGAGCTCGGTGTTTTCATTGGCGCGGACATCGCCGGCGAGGAAGAGTTGATCATCGGAAACCAGGTGGGCGTCGTTGGCGTTGGGCAGGCCGGTGGTGTTGAAGGGGAGCATGTTGCCGTCGCTGGTGAGCAGCTTGCCGCCGACGAAGGTGCGGAGGGCGGCGGCACGTGTGGGATCGGAGCCGTAGACCATTGAGCCATCGAGGAAGGCGGTAATGGCGTTGACCTGCTGTCGCGCGGAAGTGACGCCGGTGCCGGGGGCGAAATTGGAGCGGGACATGGGAATGACCTGTATGCCGGTGGACACGGGATCGAACTGGGGATCGCCAGTGGGCACGGCAACATTGAGCATGCCGTTGGCGGCGGAGGTGGTTGTCAGGTCGAGATCGTGATCGATGAACTGGCCCCAGAGATAGGCGAAGGCGGAGAGGCTGTTGGAGCTGAGGAGTTCATCATCGGTGCCATGATCGGCGATGGTGTTGCTGATGACGCGCGCGGAGGGGCGTGTGGTGCCGGAGGGGGCGCTGATGCCATCGGCATATTGGGGGGCGGCGAGGCGGACGAGGGCGGCGTCGGCGGCGCCGAGGGCGGGGTTGAGGAGGTTGTTGCCTGTACCGTCGATGCTGCGGATGTCGGCACTGCAGAGGATGCGGGGTTCGAAGGTTTCGAGGAGTGTGGCGTGGGTGAGGGCGCGGGAGCGGGCGCGCAGGGAGAGCCGGGAGTGAGCGGGGGTCATGGGGTGCCTCTCTGATGTTGGAATCGCGCACCGCAGGAGGTCACGCAGCGGCGGAACAGCCCGTCGCGTGTAAAAAAGCGCCCTGCGGGAGCGAATTCGGCGATGAGGTTATGTCGGCGGATGCCGCGCGGATAAACACTCTAAGTTGGCGAGATTGCAAGATTTATAAATTTTTCATCAGGTGGACGTGTGGACGTAGACGCAGGTGGCGTGGAATGAAGGTCTCATGAATTTGAAGGCGGTGGTTCTGGCGATTGCGGTTTGAGTTGCTCTGGCGATTGAGGCGGATTGGCATTGCCGACCATCGTGTTTGGATCGAGCAACTTCGTGAGCTGCTCTTCAGTGAGTCTGGTTTTTTCGCGGGCCACTTGGCGGATGGTGCGGCCCGTGGCGGCAGCTTCCTTGGCAATGGATGCCGCGGCATCGTAGCCGATCGCCGGGACGAGCGCGGTGGCGAGCATGAGGCCGGATTCGACGAGGGCAGGGCCGCGTTCGGTGGCCTTGATGCCATCGACGCAATTCTTGGCAAAGTTGGTGCAGGCGTTGGCCAGGAGAGTAATGGATTCGTGCAAAAGTTTGGCGGCCAACGGCATGGACATGGCGAGTTCGAAGTTGGCGGCCTGGGCGGCGGCGGTCATGGCGGCGTCGTTGCCGATGACGCGCTGGCAGACCATGAGGAGGGATTCGATGATGACGGGGTTGACCTTCCCGGGCATGATGGAGGAGCCGGGTTGGACGGCGGGGAGTTCGATTTCGCCGAGGCCGGCGCGGGGGCCGGAGGCCATCCAGCGGATGTCGTTGGCGATTTTGAGGAGGGAGAGGGCGAGGGATTTGAGAAACGCGTGAAATCGAACTGCTGAGTCTAGCGTAGATTGAGCGGAGAAGTGTTCGTCCGCCTCACCGAGATAGGTGCCATACCACTCCGCTAGCAACTTGCAGACTCGTGGAGCAAACTCCCGGGAGGTGTTTATTCCGCTACCGACCGCCGTACCACCAAGCGGCAGGTTGCAAGCGAGAGGTGAAGTCTCTCCGGCAAACTCCGATATCGTGACCAAAAATGAATAGCCAAGGAACTCGTCGCCCATGTTGATAGGTGTGGCATCCTGCAGATGCGTGCGACCTGTCTTGATCACAGTCGAAAGGTCCTGTGCCTTGTTTCTCAATGAATCGCTGAGCACACCGAGCGCAGGACGCAAAAGGGTCTCGTGGAGGCGAATCGCCATAAGGTGCATCGACGTTGGAATCGTGTCATTCGACGACTGGCCAAGATTGACGTGATCGTTTGGGTGGATGAGTTTTGGGATTGAAGCCAGGTTGCGGTGAGCGCGTGAAGGCTCCGGACTTCGATCCGTGGTTCCGTTGGCGAGAATTTCGTTGGCTCTAGTTGCCAGCACTTCGTTGACGTTTGTGTTGGTGCTGGTGCCGCTGCCGGTTTGGTAGATGTCGATCGGAAACTGGCCTCGCGACCATTCGGCGTCAGCAAGGATTTCGTCGGCGGCCTGGATGATGGCGGCGGCATATTCGGATTTGAGGAGGCCGAGGTCGCGGTTGACGGTGGCGGCGGCTTTTTTTAGGAGCACGTGGGCCTGGATGAACTCGCGCGGCATGGGTTCGCCGGAGATGGGGAAGTTGTGGATGGCGCGTGCCGTCGAGGCGCCGTAGTACGCGTCGGCCGGAACCTGCATTTCGCCGAGCGAGTCTTTTTCGATACGGAATGAGCTCATAAACACCCTTCTTATTCCGTGTGCCATCATATAACCACGGAGACACGGAGGCACGGAGAATCTTGGATTGCCATCAATTCGTCTTTCATCAACTGCCTACTCCGTGCCTCAGTGTCTCAGTGGTGAATCGACGCGCAGTCGATTACAGTTTGCGCGTCGATATTCTGGAGCTTTCATGCCTCGCATTGCGATTTCTCAGCTTCGTGACGGCGATGCCGTCGATCAGGCGTTTGTTCTTGCGTCCAAGCAGCTTGGGCAGACGTCCACGAACAAGTTGTTCATCAAGGCTGAATGCGGGGACGCCACCGGGCAGCTGCACACGCGGCTGTGGAATGCGTCGCGGGATGTGTATGAGCGGCTGCCGGCGTCGGGGTTTGTGCATGTGCGCGGGCGGGTGGAGTTGTATCAGGGGCACCTGCAGATGATTGCCGAGACGATGCTGCCGGTGGAGGATCGGTCGAAGCTGGACATGTCGGAGTTGCTGAAGCACACGAAGAAGAACATTCCGGAGATGCACACGCGCGTGCGGGAGATATTGGCGAAGATACAGGACAAGCAGCTCAAGGCGATTGTGGATGAGTATCTGGGCGATGCCGAGATTATGCGGCGGTTCATCGCGGCGCCGGCGGCAATGGGGATGCACCACGCATGGATCGGCGGGCTTTTGGAGCACACGCTGTCGGTGCTGGAATTGGCGCTGGTGGTTTGCCCCCGGTATCCGGACATCGATCAGGATTTGACGCTGGCGGGGTTGTTTATTCACGACATGGCGAAGACGGTCGAGCTTTCGTACGGGGCGGGGTTTGATTACACGGATGAGGGGCGGCTGGTGGGGCATGTTTCGCGCGGGGCAATCTGGGTGGAGCAGAAGGCACTGGCAGCGGGGACGAAACTGGGTGCACCGATTCGGCGTGATCTGGTGATGGTGCTGGTGCACATTGTGTTGTCGCATCATGGCGTGCCGGAGTTCGGGGCGGCAGTTTTGCCCAAGACGCCCGAGGCGATCCTGATCAATTTGATTGACAATCTGGATGCGAAGACGCAGATGGCGGTCGACGCGGTGGCGGCACCAGCAGAAGACAACACGTGGACAGAGTTTCAGAAGGCGTTTGGGACGAAGCTGTATCGGCCGAGTATTACCCAGCGCGATTGAGCACGGCCGGCAGGTCACCCGCCGCCGTCCGGCAGCTTTGCGAAGAGCCGGGGCAAGCGGCGCTCGACTTCGTCAGGGTCGTCGAAATCCCACCGCTCCCCCACCGGCGCACTGGCCTGCGTGGGAAAATCTTTCAAATTCATATCGTCGCCGGTGAAGTCTTTATATGCTTCCGTCGCGATATAGGCGAATCCCTCCCCCTGCAGCGTTGGCACGTCTGGGCGGTCGAGCATGTCGGCCAGGTTGTCGGGATCTTTAAGCACGCTCTCATACATGCCGCGGCCAAGGCTCACGAGCGAGGCTCGAAAGTCGGTGAAGCCGTCGTTGCCGCAGCCGCCACCTTCCCAATACGCGGCACCCCAGATGTCCCAGCGATAGGCGCGGTTGCGAAGGTCGATGAAGCGCAATTCGAATTCCTCGATTCCTTCCGGGCCAAGCTTGCGCAGCGCCGCCCGGATGTGGTCCATCTCCCTATCGAGAAACGCGTCGCCGTTGGGGCAATCCCCAGGGTTCACCGATGCGCGGGCACCGTCGATGATCTTCCAAAATTCGTCTTCGCTCATCATGCTGCTGTCTCCTTACAGAGCCACGGAAATCGCCGGTGCATTTACCGTACCAATGGCGATGGATTTCGACGGCGGTCGGCGGCAGACGCTTGAGGTTGTTCCTTCCGCGCGCCATACTCCCACCGCCGTCATTTCTTACCGGGAGCAAATCATGAAGACATCTGACCTGCTGGTTCGTGGGGCTTTTCTGTGCGTGGGCCTTTTTGCGACTGCCGCGCGGGCGCAGGTGGGGTATGTGCCGACGTTTAATGCCGATGGCACCGTGACGATGAAGTTCCAGGCGCCCAATGCGACGAAGGTGCAGGTGGTGCCGATGTTGAAACCCAACGGGTTGTACAAGACGGACATTGACATGACGAAAGGTGCCGACGGCGTGTGGACGGCAACATTTAAGCCGGACCGGCCGGGCTTTCATTATTACCAGATCAATCTTGATGGGCTGGCGGTCATTGATCCCGGCGCGTCGTTGTATTGGGGGCTCTTCAAGCTGCAACCGGGACTCGACGTGCCGGACCCGAAGCTGGATTTCTACACGCTGAAGGATGTGCCCCACGGGACGATCCGGTATCAGCTTTACAATTCGAAAGTAACAGGGAAAACGCGCCGTGCGACGGTCTACACCCCCCCGGGATATGACAAGTCCACGGAACGGTATCCGGTGCTGTATCTGCAGCACGGCGCCAGCGAGGATGAGACGAGCTGGACCACGCAGGGCAAAGTGAATTTCATCATGGATAACCTGCTGGCAGAGAAAAAAGCCGTGCCGATGATTGTGGTGATGGATTACGGCTACGCGACGCCGCCGGGTGAGCCGGTGGTGCCGACGACGCCGGAAGGTGTGCGGGGCAGCGGCGGGCGCGGTGGGCGGAATCCGACCAGCAATGGCAACCCGTTTGAGTTGGTGATCGTGAACGAGTTGATTCCCACGATCGACCGCGAGTTCCGCACACTGGCGGATCGCGAGCATCGCGCGATGGCGGGCCTTTCGATGGGCGGGCAAGAGTCGCTCCAGATTGTCTCCACGCACATGGACCTGTTTGCGTCGATGGGGCTGTTTCACCCGGGCGGCGGCGGGGCGTTCAACGTGGCCACATCCTACGGCAACGTGTGGGCGAACGCGGAGGACGTGAACAAGAAGATGAAGCTGATCTTCATTGCGTCGGGCACGCTGGATTCGTTGTACAACCAGAACAAGGGGATTCACACCGCGATGGATGCCGCAGGCATTAAGAACGTCTGGTATGAAACCGAAGAAGCCCACGAATGGCAGCCTTGGCGGAAGGACCTGCATGAAATGGCGCCGCTGTTGTTTGTGGACAAAAAGTAAGGGCAGGGGAATTCAAAACGGGCAGCCCTGAGGGCGCTCCATTTCAAGCAATGGATTCCGACTCGGCCACACGGCAGATGGCGGCCTGAAGGATGGCGAAATCAACCGGCTTGGTCAGGTGCTGTGCAAAGCCCGCGTCATGACTGGCGGCGACATCCGATTCCATGCCATAGCCGCTGAGGGCGATCGCCCGGCCGGAAAATTGAGCCCGGACCTGTTTCATCAGGTCGTGGCCGGAGCCGTCGGGTAATCCAACATCCGAAATTAAAACGTCAAAAGGCTTTTCGCGCACGCGTTGCAGGGCCTGGGAAACGGAATCGGCCTCGGTAACACGATGGCCCAGCGTCCCCAGCAGTTTGACCATCATGCGCGTCGTGGACACGTCATCCTCCACCAGCAGAATGTTGAGGTGCCGGGCGGGCGTGGATTGTGCGCCCCCCGGCGGCTTGCAGCCACCGGCCGCGGCCGTGCAGATGGTCGGCAAGTCGACGCTGAACGTCGCCCCCTTGCCACGCCCTTTGCTTTGGGCGTGGATTTCTCCGCCGTGCGCCTCGACAAGCTTCCGGCTGATGGTAAGGCCCAGTCCCAGCCCGGCCTGCCTGCGGGTGAGGCGGGCATCGCCCTGCTCAAAGGCATTAAAAAGCCGGGGCATGACAGAAGGGTCGATGCCAATGCCGGTGTCGATGACCTCCACATGGATGCAATCCTCGGCAGTATTTCTCGATTGGATCGTGATCGTGCCGGAGGGTGCGGTGAACTTGATGGCATTGCTGATGAGGTTCCAGAATATCTGCTGCAGGCGGGTGTGGTCGCCGCGGACCATGTAATGGCGGGCCTGAAGGTCGAGGATGCAGCGCGGCGAGTTTTCATGGTCGCACACTTGCACGGCATCCCGCATCGTTGCGTGCAAATCCACGACTTCCCATTCCATCTGAAGCTTGCCGGCGGTAATCCGGGTCAGGTCCAGCAGGTCGGAGATCAGGCGGCTTTCCAGTTCCACATTGCGGCGAATAAGCGAGACATCCTCGCGCAGATCGCCGGGCAGCCGCGGGTCGGTTTCGATAAGTTGTGCCGCCATAAGGACCGGGGTCAGGGGCGTGCGCAATTCGTGGCTGAGGGTTGCCAAAAACTGGTCCTTAGCGCGGCTGGCATCTTCGGCACGTTCGCGCAGGCCTTGTTCGCGTTTTAAGGCCGCGTCCAATTCGGCCTTCGCCTTTATCTGTTCGCTGTTATCCGCGGTGATGCCCACGAGGCGGGGCGATGACGCGTTGCCGGTGTAGATCGCTTCCGCACTGGTGGTGTACCAGAACGTTTTGCCCTCGCGGATGACGCGGTAGTCCACGCTGAAACGCCGGGGGCCAGTGAGGGTCTGCCGCCAGGAATCCTTCACCCGCTGCACATCCTCAGGATGGATCATCCGCGCGAAGTCCTCGACCGTTCCTTGTCTGAACCCCCAGAGGGCTTCTCCGGCTTCGCTCATCGTCGTGATGCCGGTGTCCGCTTCGGTTTCCCAGACTGCCAGTCGCGCGGAGGAGAGCGCCAGTTGCAAACGCCGTTCGGTTTCAAGCAGGTTTTCTTCCGAGCGGCGGCGGTCGGTGATATCGGCACTGGCGCCGACGAATCCGATCACGGCACCTCCCGGGGCATGTGCCGGCGCGAACGCACAATGCATGAAGCGACTGCCGATTTTTGCGTACGGCACTTCGGCTTCAAAGACCACGGGCGTGCCCTTTAACACGGCCTCCGCATGTGGACGGAACAATTCAAAGGCCGTGGGTCCGATGATCTCAAGCATGTGGCGGCCGAGGCATTGCGCGGGGGTGAGCCCAAAGCGGCTGGCGAACGCCTCGTTGACAAATACGCACCGTATCCCTTTATCCCATTGGCCGATGTTTACCGGAGCAGTGTCGGCGATCAACCTCATCTGATCGGCGGTCCGTTGCAGGGACTCCTCCATTTCCTTGCGCTGTGTGACATCGCTGAACGTTGCCACGCCGGCGACGATCCTGCCGCCCTCCTGTTCATAAATGGGTGCGGCGTTTACCGACATCCATCCCATGGAACCGTCGCCGCGCTCAAAGCGGATTTCTTCCTGCTCGACACGCTCACCGGTCGCGATGGAGCGCGCCAGGGGCCACTCCCCCGGCAGATAGGCGCGGCCGTCCGAATGAAACCCCTTGAAGTCCGCGTACTGCGCGACGTCGGAGGCGCTCACATACGCGCGGTCCAGGATGCGGCTTGCCTGCTCGTTGCTCAGGATCAGTTTTCCCGACGGCGCTTCGGCGATGATCACGCCATTGGGCAAGTGGCGCAGGAGGGCCTCCAGCCGCGCTCTTTCGGTACGCAGGGCCCTCTCGGCTTGCAGCAGCGGTGGTGTAATCAGATCACTTAGTGGGGACATGAAGGGCGCTCCGCGAAAGGGATGACGCTGAATGGAAGCGGCAGGAGGCAAACACTCTCTGAACATTGTATGGGGGTATGGAGGGGAGAAATTCAAAGATTCGCCCAAACGCGCGTGCGAATACGGGAATGCGTTATTATGTGGCCCCCTGCTGCCGAGAGTTTTTCCAAATGGGTAAATGGCGGCGAAACGAGGCTTTTTTCAGGAGCGAATTCATGAAGTCAATACATGCGACATTGTTGGCGGCGGTGTGCTTGCTGCCCGCGGCGGTCATTATGGCAGCGGCCCCCGGCCGGGGTGCCGCGCCCGCGGTTGAATTGCCAAGGACATTTTGCAATCCGATTTCGATCCCGGACTACCCCTTGGGAAAGCGGGCGCGGGACGTGACGGTAGACGCGCCCGTGCCGGCGAATGATTCGCTGTGGCGGGTGGACAAACAGCAGCAATATCGCGAGCTGGCGGATGTGACCGTGATTCAGGAGCAGGGGGTGTGGTACATGTATCCATCCGTGGATATGGCATGGGTGAGCAAGAACGGGGGCGCGACGTGGGAGCACCACCCGCTCAATGTGCGCGACCTGGGCTATGCGCCGACGGTGGTGAAGCACAAGGGAAAATTTTTGCTGATGGCATCGGAGGGGCCGGTGTATGCCTCGGACTCGCCGCTGGGGCCGTTTAAGGAGATCGGCAAAATTCCGACGCCGGCGAATTTGCCCACGCAGATCGATCCGATGCTTTTTTCGGATGACGACGGGAGGCTCTATTTTTATTGGGGCTGCACGCCGACGGAGGGGATTTATGGCGTGGAGCTGGATGCCGATGATCCGACGAAGCTGAAGGGTGCACCGGTGCACCTGGTTCTGTTTGAGCCGGAAAAATACCCGTGGCAGCGGCTGGGGGACTTCAATGAGAACCCGGCAAAGGGGTGGCTTGAAGGCTCGTGGATGTACAAAAAGAATGGAACGTATTACCTGACCTATTCGGCGGCAGGGACGGAAAACCGCACGTATGCGGTTGCCTGCAACACCGGCAAATCACCGCTGGGGCCGTTCACGCCGCAGAAGAATAATCCCATCCTGCGCACGACAACGGGCCTGATCACGGGCTCCGCACATGGTTGCATTGTGGACGGACCGAATAATTCGATATGGTCTTTCTACACCGTGAAGGCGGACGTGGTGCACGGTTTCGAGCGGCGGCTGGGGATGGACGCGGCATACATCGGCGCGGACGGCGAGTTGCATGTGAATGGAGCGACAGAGCTGCCGCAGAAATTCACCGGAGACGCGAAGGGTGCGGAGCCGACCGGCTGGCTGCCGCTGAATGCGGGGCCGCGGACGGTGGGATCAACCGATGCACCGAATCTGCTGGGCCGCCTGGCGCAGGACAATGACATGCGCACCTGGTGGCAGCCGGCGGCAGACGACAAGGCGCCCATGCTCACGAGCACGTTGACGCAGAATGCGACGGTGCGTGCCGTGCGCGTCATCTGGCGCGATGTCGGGATAAACACGAAGCAGGGGACCAATGCCGGCGCGTTCAAGTACCGCGTGGAGCTTGAGACGGCAGCGGACAAGTGGACCACGGTGATCGACCGCAGCCAGAGTACGGAAGACCTGTTGATTGATTACCGCGAATGCGCGCCGACCAAGGGGTCGCGGGCACGGCTGGTGATCGTGGGCGCGCCCCCGGGAATCACGCCGGCCGTGGCGGAGTTCACGGTATTCGGCGACGTGCCGCGGAACTGATAACGCGTACATTTTCGGATCCTGGTGCGGGCGTGCTGCCAGTCGCATGGCACACGCCCGCCCGCGTTTTTGCCCCGCTCCGATAATAGCGCCACGCGGCGCGTCTAAGCCATTCATGAGGGGTGAGGAAACTTCACTATCTCCCCTGAATCGCCCATTCCAATTGACCGACATAAACAGGTGTACGCCAAACCCGGTCGGTTCGTGCGCCGTTTTGCGGTTGCGCGTGGAAGGTGAGTCAATGGCAGAGCAATCCAAATCTCCGCAGCACGATCTCGTAAATCTTGACGAAGCCACGGAAGGACCGCTGGACTCAGGCCTGGCCGCCAGCAGTGGCGAGTCGATCCTGAACGCGGCAGAGGTGTTTCAGCAACAGCTCGAACAAATGACGGCATGGAAGCAGAAGCTCGGCCAGCAAATGGACCTGCTGCGCCGCGACGGCATTAAACTCATGGAGCGTCAGAAGGCACTCTCCCTGGAAAAGAAGGCCATCGCCGATGACCGCGCGGCACTGCAAAGCCAGCGCACCGAAATCCAGGCAGTACAAGCCGAACTCGAAGCCCAGGGCACGCGACTCTCCGCACGCGCGAAGGACCTCGAACAAGCTCACCAGCAGCTTACGGAAATGCAGGCACGTCGCGACCAACATGAACGCGAGCTCGCGGCGCGTGAGAAGGGCCTTGCGGAGCAGGAAGCACGTCACCTGGCGGAAGATGTTCGCCTCCGCGAGGGAATGGAACAGCTGGAAGGGCAGCGGCGCCAGCTTGTCGAGGCGGGCCGGCAAGCGCAGCAGCAACGGGAAGCCCTCGATCAACGTGCCGCGGAATTAACCGCCCGTTCGCAATCATTGGATGAACAGGGGAAGGTGCTGGAGGGGCGTGAAGGCTCGTATCTGGCAGCGCGGCAGGAGTTGGAGAAAGCGCAGGCACAGGCGCGGAGCCAGTCGGAAGACCTGGCCGCACGCGAGCGAATTCTTGCCGAGCAACTTCGCATGGCAGCCGCGGAGCAGCAGCGATTAGCGGAGGAGAAGCAGGCGATCGGCAAGCAGAAGTTGGACTTGCAGCGGCGGGTGGAGGATTTTGAACGGGAGCAGGCGGAACAGCTGGAAGCGCTGGCGAAGCAGGGGAAGCGGCTGGCGGAGCGGCGCGTGGCGCTGGATGCGGCGGAGAATGATTTGGAGGCAGCCCTTGCCGACCGGATCGCGAAGGCGACGGAGGCCATGCGGGCGGAGCTGGCGGCGGTCAAGGGAGGGCAGAGCGACCGGGTGGCCCAGCTCGACCGGGAAGTGCGCCAGGCGGAAGAGGCAAACCGCCGGATACGCGAGAAAGAACAGGAAATGGAGCGTGCCGCGGCGGGTATGCGGCAGCAGCTTAGCGCGGTGCAGGAGCAACTGAAGGCGGCGACGGCATCGCTGGAGAAGGTGAGTGCCGAGCGGTCTACGCTGGCCAATCAGCTCGCTGAGCAGATCCAGCAGAGCGAAAAGGAAGCGGCAAAGTGGCAGAAGGCGCTCGATCAGGCGCAGGTTGCGGGTGAGGATAAATCCTCGCAGAAGGCCCAGCAGCAGGTTGCCGCGGCACGTGAGAAGATTGACGCGTTCAAGACCCAAGTCAAGCAATTGCAGGCGGCGAAGGACGAGCTCGAGTTCCAGCTTGAGATCCGTGCGGAGGAACATGGGAAGGAGCTGGAATCCCAGAAGCAGAAACTGACCAAGCAGATCGGGCTGCGGGATGAGGAAATCTATGAACTCAAGCAGCGCCTGGAAGCGGCGCACAAGGCACAGTCTGATGATTCGCGCCATGCTGAGCAGCTGAGTGAGATGGCCGGCCAACTCGCGGCACTGGATCGCCAGCGCAATGAACTGACGAGTCAGTTGGCGCTGGTGCAGGAGTCGTTGCGGCGCGAGCAGGAAGTCACACAACAGACGCGCACGGAACTGGAAAGCCAGATTGAGGAACTCAAGCGCGAGCGCGACTCCTGGCGCACGGGCAAAGTCCGCGGTGCCGACGGGGCGGGCGATGAGCAGCTCTACAAGCAGACAGGCTGGCAGCGGCAGCGTTTGCTGCGGCAGGCCAAGGCCCTGCGTGCGTTCCGCCAGCAGTTGGGCGACACACGCCTGGCCCTGGAGAAGGGCCGTGCGGAGATCGCACAGCAGCGGGATCAGTTTCGCCTGCGGAAAGAAAACCTGGAACAAGTTAAACGTCTTTTGGAGAAACAAGAGATGGTCATGGCACGCAAGCTCGCCGACCACAATGCGATCAAAACCGTCGCGGCGGCCGGTATTTTCGTGATCATGGTCCTGGGCTCCGTCTTCTTCGGCGTCTACCGGTTCGTACGACCGGTCTACCGGAGTGAGGCGGTGATACAACTGGCGGCACCCGAAAACAGCACAGACGTCGACGGCTGGCTGGGCAAACAGATGGCATTCCTGCGGTCCAATGAAGTGGCCTACACCGCATGGAAACTGCTACGCGAAGGCGATGAACACTACAACATGCACGATGTGCGCGAGGAATGGCTCGCAAGCCTCGGCGATCACCTGTCCATCGCACGCGATGCCGGCGGCAAGGCACTGGTCGTCCGTTACACTGGCCCCGAGGCGGAAGGCGTTAGCCAGGTCGCCAACGCCATTGCCACGGCATATACCAAGCCGACCAAGCGGGAATCCACGGACGAAACGCGTAAATGGGGGATGGACGCGCAAATCCTCGCGAAGGCCACTCCTGCTGCCTACCCAGCAGAGGACAACCGCCTGACCACCTTTGCCATCGTAGCCTCGGTGGTGATGCTGGTGAGCATTTTGGCGGTGATGGTGTTCCGCCACTTCGTCCGGCGGCAACTGCGGGCGATTGATGAGATGGTGGAGGGGGAGGATTTAAGTGATGGGGATGAGCAAGCGGCAGCGGCGCCTGTGATGGAGTAACGGGCCTCGATGATGCGCGGTGGGAAGCCGGTGTCGAAGAGGCGTCAGGGATGAAGAAGAGAGAAGAGGCAGGCGACCGCGGCGGGGGCGAAGACTACCACGAGGATGACAGCCGCGATGATCCCCAATGATCGGGGATGCGTGGCGGTGGGATCTTGGAACGGCAATTCCGACATGCCAGTGGGCTCCGGTGGGAGTAAGCCTCTCGGGGTTTCATTTTAAAAGTACCCCGAAAATCCGATTATGCAAATTTCAGGCCGTTCAGGGGGCTGAAACTCACACTGGACGGTACGTTCCGGATGTGCCAGCGGATTCATTATAGGGCAGAAATTCATATTTGCGCTTGACGGGGCCCGCGGCATCGGCAAAACTCCCCGCTAGTCCGCCTCGCCCTCCCCACCCGGGCGGTTTTTTCTTGGAGTTTTTCCTATGGCGAAGATTTCAAAACCAGACGCTAATCCGATTGTGGCAGCACTACTCTGCCTCATCCTAGCTTTGGGCCATTTCATCATCAACGGCCAGCAGAAGAAGTGGTTGATGATCCTGATCATCTCCATTGTCTCATGCTGCTTTTCGCCGATCATCCTGGTCCTGAGCATGGTTGAGGCGTATAAGACTGCCGAGAAGCTGAAGGCGGGCAAGGAAATCGATGAGCATGAGTATTCTTTTGGCCCCATGTTCAAGATTGCCAAGTTCATCCATAAGGAAGCAACCTTGGTCGCCTGACCTCCCCCCTAACCACACCTGCCGACTCCCAAAGCCCCGTCTTTTAGGCGGGGCTTTTTTTGTCTTTATAGGGAAACCTGCGTGATTTTATGGGGTACATGCCCCTCAAGCGTGCCATGCGGAAAGGTCGATAAGAGAGACAGCGCAATTCCGCGCGACAAGGTGCACGCATGGGCGTCTCTACCAGCATTGGCCCGGTCTCGGGCATCGACTACGGCAAGCTGATCACCGGGCTGACCGGGATTGAGCAGAAGCCGATTGATGACATCACGACGAAGCTGGGGAAGCTGGACAAGCAGAACACGGCACTGCTGGACCTTTCGACATTGCTGACCGGGATAAAAGTTGCAGCGGCGAGCTTTGCAAGCTCGGCCATTTTCCGCGCGACCAATGCGACGACGGCGAATCCTTCGGTGCTCAATGCCACGGCGGGCATCGGGACGCCGGTGGGGAATTATTCGTTCAACGTGCAGCAGCTTGCCTCGTCCACGCAGGTGGTGACGCAGGGGTTTGCCAACTCGACAACTGCTCTGGGCCTTTCGGGCAATATCACGCTGCAGCTTGGCGGCGGGGATCTGAATCAAACGCGTGACCTGCGGCAGCTCAATGGCGGCGCCGGCGTGGCGCGCGGGTCGATCAAAATCACGGACCGTTCGGGCGCGGCGACACTGGTTGATCTTTCGCATGCGGTCAATATTCAGGACGTGGCCGACGCGATCAATTCCAGCACGGGCGTGAGTGTCGGTGCGGCGCTCAGCGGCGATCACCTGGTGCTCACAGACAATAGTGGCGGCGTGGGGACGCTTTCGGTGGCGAATGCCGGCGGAGCGACGACCGCGACGGATTTGGGCCTGACTGGACCAGCGGCTGGCGGAACGCTCACGGGCACGGCCCTGACGAAGGTGAATGCGAGTACGAGCCTGGACCTGCTGAACGATGGTTTGGGCGTGCGCACGGCGGGACTGCTGAAGGATTTTACGATCACCGGTGCGGCAGGCGCGGCAAGCGTATCGCTCTCGGGCGCGAAGACGCTGGCAGATGTGGTGACGAAAATTAATGCGGCCACGCTTGATCTGGGCGGCGGCGCGGCAGGGATTACGGCGGCGATTTCCGCGGACGGCAAGGGACTGACACTGACCGACGGCGGCGGCGGTCCGATCGCCGTGACGGCGGTGAATAGTTCGCTGGCGGCATACGACCTGGGGATTCTGGGATCATCGGGTGGCGCGTCGCTAGTGGGCGACGCCGTTACCGGCGGACTCACGGGGCCGCTGCTAAAGAGTCTCAACGGCGGCAACCAGGGTCAGGCGGGCAAAACGCTGCCGACGTTTGGAACGATTGTTGTGAACGGGACGACGGTGGACCTGACCAACGCGCGAACGCTGACGGATGTCACAAGCGCGATCAACGCCAGCGGCGCGGGGGTGACGGCCGCCATAGACAACGCGAGTTCGGGCATCACGCTTTCGAGCAATGCGGCGAGTTTCACCGTTGCCGATGGGACGTCGAACCTGGCGAGCTTTCTGAAGGTGGCGGGAACCAGCACGGCGGGGACGACGGGTTCGTCCATCAACTCGGGCGACTTGCGGCTCCAGTATGTTTCGAATAACACGGCGTTGTCGACGCTGAACGGTGGCTCGGGCATTAAGCCGGGGAGCATCAAAATTACAGGGCCGGCACTGGTCGGCGGGGCCAGCACCAGCGTGACACTGGATCTATCCACCACGACCACCGTGGGCGATGTGCTCGCACGCATCAACTCCACAGGGCTGGCGATTACCGCCCGGATCAACGACACCGGCGACGGCGTACTGATCACGCAAACTGCCGGCACCACCGCGGCGAGCATCACGGACCTGAACGGCGGGACCACTGCCACGAACCTGGGAATTTCAGGGACGCTGGCAAACAACAAACTGGATGGCACACTTCAGAAGACGATTGCGATCACGGCGACCGATACGTTGTCGAATATCGCATCGAAGCTGAACAGCGCGGGGGCGGGCATTGCCGCGTCGATCATTAATGACGGCTCGGCGGGCTCGCCATACCGGCTGAGCATTTCGAGCCGTAATTCGGGGAAGGCGGGACGGTTGATTTTCAACGGCAGCGGCGCGGGGCTGAGCACGACGGAACTGGTGCATGGCGAGGACGCGGTGCTGATTTACGGGGGGAACGCGAACGGGACGGGCGGTTTGGTGACGACCAGTTCGTCGAATGCGGTGAGCAACCTTGTGCCCTCGTTGACGCTGAACTTGACGGGCGTGGGTTCGACCAATGTGTCCGTAACAAACAATCCGAGCAAGATTCAGGACGCGGTGCAGGGGTTTGTGGACAGCTATAACAAGGTGGTGGACAACATCACGGAAGCGACCGCGTTCAATGCCAGCGACCAGACGAAGAACGGCGTGCTTTTTGGCAATGCCAACGTGCAGTTGGTGCAGGATGCGCTGGGGCGGTTCCTGACGCACACCTACTCGGGGAATTTCCGGGGCCTGGCGTCGGTGGGAATCAAGATTGAGCAGGATGGAAAGCTCTCGCTCGACACCGACAAGCTCAGCAAAGCGATCACGTCGGATCCCGACGGCGTGCGGGCGCTGTTTACGACCAATGTGAAGGCGGTGACGGGTGGCGCGCATGCGATCACCACCAGCACGCAGCTTTCCACCTTCAGCACGAGTGGTTTTTCCGCGGGGAACATCAGCATTGTCGATGGATTCGGGGCGGCACATGCCATTGACCTTTCCACGGCGACGACGGTGGCCGATGTGATTTCGAAGATCAACGCGGGGACGGCGGGGACGGTGACGGCGAGCCTGAATGCCACGAGCGACGGGTTGTTGCTCACCCAGGTAGGTGGAGGAGCGGCGGCGCAGGTGAACGAAGTGAACGGGGGAACGACGGCGGCGACACTCAACATCAAGGGGACGTTTGCCAATGGCGTGCTGAACGGGGCACTGCCTTACGTTTTGCCCAGCGACGCGAAGAAGGGTGTGGGAGCAACGCTGAGTGACTTGCTGGACCGATTCACGAATGGGCAGACGGGGCTGTTGTTTGATGCCAGCAATTCGATCCAGGCGCAGGAATCGCACCTTAAGGAGCGGCAACTGTCTTTGGCGACGCTGCTGCTGGCAAAAAAGAATCGGTTAATACAGCAATTTGCGCAGCTGGAAGTGACGTTAGCGCAACTTCAGCAGCAAAGCACGGCGTTGACGAACTTCAAGCCGGTTTCGCAAAACACGAGCAGCAAATAGTCGCTTAGGCATTTCTTACATCCCCGTCATTTAGTGCCGCCGCACTGAATTTTCACCCCAACTTTGCCCGATAGTGAAGATAGAAGTTTTGAAAGGAACGCATGTCCGCGCCCACGCAAGAGTATTTGAAAACCAAGGTGATGACGGCATCGCCGGAGATGCTGACGCTGATGCTGTGGGACGGGGCGATTCGTTTTGCCGAGCAGGGGAAGGATGCGATTCTGAAGAAGGAAATTGAGAACAGCTACAAGGCGCTGGTGCGCAGTCAGAAAATTATCACCGAGTTGATCTCCAACCTGAAGCATGATGTGAATCCGGATCTTTGTGGCAAGCTGGCGGCATTGTACAACTTTATCTATCGCCGGCTGGTGGATGCGAATATTTCGAAGGACACGAAGCTGGTGGACGATGCGCTGGAAATCATGCGGCATCAGCGAGAGACGTGGTCCTTGCTGATCGACAAGCTGACGAAAGAACGCGCGGGGGAAGCGCAGGCGACGGTAGCGGCGAATGTGGATGCGGTGACCGCGGCGGACACGACGCCCACGGCATTGCCGACGAAACCGGCGACGGCGCCTGCGGGGAAGCGGGGGTATCCGGGGTTTGCGGTCCGTCCTGCGGCGATGGCGCAATCGATCAGTGTGCAGGGGTAGGGGCGGCTTACTGTTCCTGAACGACGCTGGCAACTCTTAAATTCGACTTGTTTATCGTCACGCGAGCCCCCCCACCCAGTTGCGCGCCACGGGGTACAAAGTAAAAAGTCCACTGTCCTTCCTGATCCTCCATGGTCACCTCGTCGTCCGCGTGTGTTGACTCTGGCGCGGCATGACGTGCTATTTCTAAAGCAGCAAGAATGGGGTTTAGAAGCAATGTCATATTGGCAGAACCTCATGACTCAGGCCTAAGATGCTTACGCTCCCGTCCGGTTGGATCTCGTAAACATACTGTTCACTTATCACATAACCCCCTAACGCCTGTTGCCGGTGCCACCTTATGTCTGACTTCCCAGGTGCTTGATCCCAATGTCGGCCCCTTTCGTCGATCGGTGGGTTAGGGTGCGTGTGGAAAGCAGCAATCACCTTCATACCATTATAGCGATTATCGTCTTCCAGAGGCGGCACAATGATTCGGGAGCCCTCGCCGGACTGCCAACGCACCACAGACAGCGTACGATCCGGATTCTCAACGATGAACCCGCCTTCCTCGTGCCGAAGCCTTGGGTCACCGGCCTTCGAATCGACCCAAGCTTGTCTCATTGCCGCGGCAATGCCAAATTTATTCCGCAGATCGATTTCGGGCTCGTTTGCCATTCATCCCCGCGGCTTCACCGCAAATCAGACTCATCCAGAATTCGAAAGCCTTCTTCGCCCAGGACCATGGCGGCGAGGGATGCGTTGTCCACATGGGCGACGATGGCAGCGTTGATTTTTTCGCTGGTGATCAGGGCGTAGCAGTAGTGGATGTCGATCTCGGCACCGAGGAGGGCTTTGGAAATGCGCTGCAGGCCGTCGTTGGCGGCGGGCATTTCGACGGCGACAAGGTCGCAGATGGTGAAGCGGTAGTTGGCTTCGGAGAGTTCTTTCGCGGCGGCGTCGGTGTCGTTGAAGACGAAGCGCACGATGGCGCAGTCAAATCCTTGAATCACAGCCAGCGCGAGGATGCGAACTTTTGTCGAGTCGAAGGTGCTCAGAAGGGAAGCGAGGGCACCGACGCGGTTTTCCGTGAAGACCGACACCTGCCGCACAGACGGCATATCGCGTCCACGATCCGTTTTTGGTTTTTCGCGGACCATCGGCATGATCTCCACTCTATCACAAAAACGGTGTTAACGGTATAAGAATCCGAATTGATGCGGGGCTGTGGCCACCGGGGAATTGGGATAAAATTTGACGGAGAATGATGAACGACGGGCGGCCAATTTCAGAGGAAGCAGCGTCTGCCGCGAGCGGGTTTCCGCGGCGATGGATGGTGTGGGTGCTGACGGTGGCGGCGACGCTGGGGGTGGCGGCCGCGATCAGCGGGGGCCTGGCGGGGGAAGTTTTTCGAACCTTGATTTATGGCGTGTTTCTGGTGCCGGTGGTTTTGCCGGCGTGGATGCTGGGGATATTTTTAACGCAGCCGTTTGCGCGGCGGGGGCTTTTTGACGCATCGCCGTGGCCGGGGGCGTTGCGGTCCGTGGTAAGTGTGGCGCTGGGGCTGGGAGTGCTTTCGCTGGGGACGTTATTGCTGGGGACGCTGCATCTTTTGACGAGTCATGCGGCGTGGCAGGTGTTACTGCTACCGGCGGCGGCGTTTTTGGTGGGGCTGGTGCCAACGGTGCGGTTTCTGCGGGAGGTGGATGCCCAGGCGTGGCGTGCGAGTGTGAATCGCGGGGACTGGTTGTTTTTGCTTGCGGCAGTGCCGGCGGGAATGCTGCTGGTGGCGATGACGTTTGCGCCGGCGGCGCCGGGGGCTCTGTGGAGCTCGGAAGGGCGCGGGTATGACGTGCTGGCGTATCATTTGGAATTGCCGCGGGAATATGTGGCGAACAATTCGACAGCCCCCCTGCCGCATAACGTTTACTCATGCTTTCCGCAGAACGTGGAGATGCTTTATGTGCTGGTGCAGGTGGTTTCGAGCGTGATGAGTGATGATCCGCCGACGGCTTATGTATGGGGTGTGTTCCCGGCACAGTTCATGCATGCGCTGTTGACGCTGCTTACCGCGGCGGCGGTGGTGCTTATGCCCCTGGGGAGAGATGGGCAGGGGCGGCCTTGGTTGCATGCCACGGGGCGTGCGATTGGGGTGATGCTGTTCCTGGGGACGCCTTGGACGCTGGTGGTGGGGTCGTTGGCGTATAACGAGATGGGGATGATGCTGTATGGGACGCTGGCCCTGGGGTTTGCGATGACGGGGCCGCGCCGGGGGGATGGGGCGGCTACTCCAGTGGTGCGCGGGGTGATGGTCGGGGTGTTGCTGGGGTTGGCGGTGGGGTGCAAGCTGACGGCGGGGGTTTTCTTCGCGGTGCCGGTGGCTGCGGTGCTGATATGGCGCGGTTTTACAAACGGGGCGTACTGGAAAGCGCTGATTACGGCGGTTGCGGTAGCGGTTTGCGTGTATTTGCCGTGGGCGGTGCGGGCGGCGGCGGTCAGCGGGGGGAATCCGGTGTTTCCGGTGGCGAGCGAGCTGTTGGGGCACCGTCCGTGGCCGCGCGAGCTGGCAGTGCGCTTTGATGAGGGGCATCGGGCGATTTTGCACGCGAACGGGACGTTGGGGAGGCTTGCGGAGCGTGGGCGGACGCTTGTGGCGAGTTCCGTGATGGATCGGCAGTGGTCGGTGCAGCCGTTTGGGCTTTTGACGCTTTTGGATGAGCATCCTGCGCCACTGGATTCTCCGTGGAAGCGAATGAACCTGCTGGTGCTGCTGGTGCCGCTGGCGGTTGGGTTGGCGTTTGTGGCGCGGGAGGGGCGGACGGAGGCCGGGCTGATTCTGGCGGTGCTGGTGATCCAGGTGCTGGCGTGGACGTTTACGACGCACTTGCAGCCGCGGTTTTTGTTGCCAATGGTGGTGCCGCTGGCGCTTTTGGCGGGTCGGGGAAAG
>JADMIO011851940.1_pt1 | contig 22277 bp, 22 predicted proteins | sample 8958161 | NCBI WGS metagenome assembly JADMIO01 (sample SAMN16585339, study PRJNA669376) | soil metagenome | isolation source: Crop rotation soil | place: USA: Cullars Rotation, Alabama | collected 2011
CTTTCCCTGGCCAGCTCCACGTCGCCGGCCGAAATCGAGCCTGCCCCTCATCTGTCAACGCCGCGCCGGGTGAGTCGGCCCCTCAAGTGTCAACGTCCGCCCCTCATCTGTCAGTGAGGGCCAAGTTTTCCGCGAGGTATCCACAACGCCGGCGGCCGGCCGCGGTGTCTCGCACACGGCTTCGACGGCGTTTCTGGCGCGTTTGCAGGGCCATAGACGGCCGCCAGCCCAGCGGCGAGGGCAACCAGCCGAGGGCTTCGCCCTGTCGCTCGACTGCGGCGAGCACTACTGGCTGTAAAAGGACAGACCACATCATGGTTCTGTGTTCATTAGGTTGTTCTGTCCATTGCTGACATAATCCGCTCCACTTCAACGTAACACCGCACGAAGATTTCTATTGTTCCTGAAGGCATATTCAAATCGTTTTCGTTACCGCTTGCAGGCATCATGACAGAACACTACTTCCTATAAACGCTACACAGGCTCCTGAGATTAATAATGCGGATCTCTACGATAATGGGAGATTTTCCCGACTGTTTCGTTCGCTTCTCAGTGGATAACAGCCAGCTTCTCTGTTTAACAGACAAAAACAGCATATCCACTCAGTTCCACATTTCCATATAAAGGCCAAGGCATTTATTCTCAGGATAATTGTTTCAGCATCGCAACCGCATCAGACTCCGGCATCGCAAACTGCACCCGGTGCCGGGCAGCCACATCCAGCGCAAAAACCTTCGTGTAGACTTCCGTTGAACTGATGGACTTATGTCCCATCAGGCTTTGCAGAACTTTCAGCGGTATACCGGCATACAGCATGTGCATCGCATAGGAATGGCGGAACGTATGTGGTGTGACCGGAACAGAGAACGTCACACCGTCAGCAGCAGCGGCGGCAACCGCCTCCCCAATCCAGGTCCTGACCGTTCTGTCCGTCACTTCCCAGATCCGCGCTTTCTCTGTCCTTCCTGTGCGACGGTTACGCCGCTCCATGAGCTTATCGGGTCCACTCGCGAACGCAGAAAGGCCCACCCGAAGGTGAGCCAGTGTGATTACATTTGCGGCCTAACTGTGGCCAGTCCAGTTACGCTGGAGTCACTAGTATTTAGGTGACACTATAGAAGCGGCCGCGACAACTTGTCCACGTGGAATTCTAAGCTTAGGATCCCAATGTGCTGGAAAGAACTGCACACTGATAGATCTCACCGAACTGCGTCGGACCCGAAAGAGAGACCTCCGTCACATCGACACTCGGCGCGCCTTGTTGCCGCTTGAGCCATTCAACGTAGCTCGAAGTCGCCCGCTGAGAATGGTCCGAAATTAGCGCAACGGCATCGAAACCTCGAGCTCTCAGTGCCTGCGCGATCGGCCCGGCTCCCGCGTCGGTCACTCCTTGGGCGGCTCGGAGGTCGGTGTGTCCGATCCACGCCATTAGCACTCTGGTCATGACGAATGAACAGGATACAAAATAGTTTGCCCTTGCGCAATAGTGTTTACGGCGACCATGGGTCCGCGCGGAAGAGGCTCGCTTCCGCGCAGGTTTCCACCCGTTGCGTCCCGGCACGGTTCCTGCTCTCGAACCGGGGCATGCTCGACGGAACAGCAATAACGGACGCCGTCGCGTTGTTAGCCGCGGCACTTCTTGGACTCACTGTGTTGGTACTGTTCAGGCGCGTCACAGTGCTTCTAACTCGATTTGACGCATTCGAGCAGGCCCGCGATCGCGTCGACCACTCCATTCGCGAGGAATTAGGGCGGGGCCGTGAGGACTCAGCACGCGGGGAACGTCAGCTTCGCGAGGAACTGAGATTCGCTGCGAAGGACACCACCGATTCCTTGGTCAAAGGTCTCGCTGAAATCTCAGGTGCCCAGAAGACGTCCCTCGACTCGTTCGCCACCTACTTGCAAGGTGTGATCGATGTCACCCGAGCGCAACATGACGCATTTCGGGACTCCGTCGAGACACGCTTGCGCTTCGCGCAAGACAATACCTCGCGCAGCTTGGACCAGGCCCGGGGAGAATCATCGGCGAACGATGCGAAGATGCGGGAGGAGCTTGCACGGGCACTGAAGAACTTCAACGATTCGCTCGTCGCTCAGGTCGCTCACCTCTCCGCCCGCTGGAAGTCCGAAGTCGAGGGATTCTCTGACCACCTGCACAAGCTGACTGAGTCGAACGAGAGACGCTTAGACCAAGCCCGCGCCGAGGCAACCGAGAATGCTGCGCAGATCCGCACGGAACTGGCACAGGTTCTAAAGAACCTAAACGATTCTGTGACGAGGCAAATGGCCGACGTAGCCACCCTTCAAACAGGACAGCTCGATGGCTTCGCTGAGCGTTTCAGCCGGCTGACCGAATCCAACGAGAGGAAGCTCGACGAACTCCGAGCCAGCGTGGACGCGAGTCTGAAGACTCTGCAGGAAGACAACAGCCAGAAGCTCGAGTTGATGCGCCAGACTGTCGATGAAAAGCTCCAAGGGACCCTCGACAGGAGGCTTGGCGAGTCGTTCAAGCTGGTTAGCGACCGGCTAGAACTAGTCCACCGCGGGCTCGGTGAGATGCAAACCCTTGCTTCCGGGGTCGGCGACCTCAAGAGAGTCCTGAGCAATGTCAAGACACGCGGGACTTGGGGTGAATTCCAGGCAAAGAGCTTGCTCGAACAAATCCTCTCTCCCGAACAATTCGCCACGAACCTGGCAACCAAGGAAGGCAGCGGAGAGCGCGTGGAGTTCGCCATCAGGCTCCCCGGGCCAGACGGCAAAGATTCGGAGCCCGTTTGGCTTCCCATCGACGCCAAGTTTCCCACTGAGGACTATCAGCGTCTGCTCGAAGCCGCAGACCGAGGCGATGCTGAGCGTGTGGAAGCTGCCGCCAAAGATCTCGAGCGTCGAATTAGGACCGCTGCCCGCGACATCAGCGAGAAGTACTTGAACCCGCCGAAAACAACTGACTTTGGCATTCTGTTTCTCCCAACCGAGGGACTCTACGCCGAGGTCCTGCGCCGGGAGGGGCTCTTCGAGAGCCTCCAACGAGAATATCGCGTAACCGTGGTGGGCCCGACGACGCTCGGGGCCTTTCTGAGCAGTCTCCAGATGGGCTTCCGGACCCTGGCCATCCAAAGACGCTCCAGCGAGGTGTGGACGATCCTCGGGGCGGTGAAGTCGGAGTTCGGCAAGTTCGGAGACGTGCTGACCTCCGTGCAGAGAAAACTCGCGGAAGCGTCCGCCACGATCGACAAGGCCGGGGTAAGGACAAGGGCGATCAGCCGAAAGCTACGCGAGGTAGAGGAACTGCCCGCGGCCGAGGCGCAAGCCCTGCTCGGAAGTATCGAGGCTTCGGAGCCCGACATGGAAGCTGAGACGGGGAAGTAACGACCACGGTGGGCCTGAAGAGGGGAACTGCGGCACTGCCGCTCACCGCGTTTCCTTGAATGATGGACACGACCTCGTCCGCCTCATGATGCGTATGCGCCGACCCCAAATGGGCTGAAGCCGTCGATTAAGTGCGAACCCCAGGGTGGCGAGCAGCCGCTGGCCGCCGGGCTGCCCGCCACCCTGGCACGGCGGCGGCGTTACCCCTTCGTCGCGAGGCGGTGCCGCTTCACGTACTCCCAGAGCCGCTTCGTCATGCCGGACGGCGGCATGGGGGCGCCGCCGAACAGCGACTCCAGCGTGTGCGTGCAGCCCTTGAAGCAGACCTCGTACCCGCCGAACGGGACCTTCTTCGGCGGCCTCCCCTTCCCCTTCGCCTTGGCCTTCGCCATCGTTTCCTCCTTCCCGTAAGTGGTGGAAATGCCGGTGTCCGTTCCCTTGCGTTCTCTAGCGCAGCTTTCACGGGCACTGGGCAAGGCGGAGATCGCCCACCTGGACCAACGTGCCCCCAGGGAACCCAGATCAACGCCCAGCCCGCTTCCGGCGGGACTCCGCCGACTTCTTGCCGGCCGCCCGGGCCGCCGCCCGCTTCTCCGGCGACGCCACCCGGCACCGCCCGCAGACGTACGCTGCCGGCTTGACGACCGAGAGCGGCCATCGCTTCTCGCCACAGGAAGTGCAGGTGACCTCCCAGGTCCGCGGCAAGGTGTGGATCTGGCACCCGCAGGTCGGACAGGCCGGCCCCAGGGAGCCCGTGATGACATCCTTCCCCGCTTTCCCGGCTCGGATCCGGTGATGTGGTGAGGCGCCGCTATCCATGCGGGTCCTCACCGCTTCCGGCATCTGGTGATGCGGTCCGTGCACGAAGTGGTGAGGCGCCAGTGTTCATGCGGGTCCTCACCACATCACCGGATCGTTTTGGGAGTTCGCGAGACAAAGCGGTGATGAGCCACCAGCGAGCCCTCCTTGTCGCGCCATGCCGACCTGGTTCCTGGCCCGTCCCGGCGCGGACGCGGCCTCCTGGTCCCGGCCGGCGCGGCCGTGATTTCTGCTTTCGCGAAAACAATCCGGTGATGTGGTGAGGCGCCGCTGTTGACGCGGGTTCTCACCGCTTCGGCATTGAGCGTCATCATCAGATGCACGATGCGGTGAGACGCCAGCATCCATGCGGGTCCTCATCACATCACCGGATTGCACGGGCTCCGGCAGGGTGGAACGAGAGCAAGGGGCCGCCGGAGGCTCCGAAAGGCCCGGCAGCCGGGCCGATCGGGCACGGGCCCGAAGGCAAGTGGTGCCGGACGCCCGGCGACCGCCTCCGTCTTCCCGGAAAACAATCCGGTGATGCGGTGAGGCGCCGCTATCCATGCGGGTCCTCACCGCTTCGGCAGGGAGTGTCGTCACTAGAAGCTCGATGTGGTGAGACCACAGCATCCATGCGGGTCCTCACCACATCACCGGATTGCGCCGGCGCTGGGATATTGGACCGCGAGGGGGGCGCGTCGGCGGGGTCCTCGGCAGCGTCCTCGCTCCCGCCCCCGTACCGCGCGCGAAGGTCGGCGAGCTGCTCGGCGCCGAGCACGTAGCACCATCGCCGTCGCCCCCGGTTCCAGAACTGGCGGCGGGCGATCCCGATCGGGTTCAGCAGACCGGCCAGCCGGCGCCCGCTCGTGAGCCACTCCCAGCCCGGCCGGGCCCGGAGCGCCTGGAGGAGATCGGCCGGCGTGACGGTCTCACCATAGCCGACCCGGATGGTGTCGAGCGCCTCGACCAACCGCGCCGTCGTTCCCGCATCGGCGTCGGCCTCCCGCACCGCGCTCAGCGCGCAGGCGACCTCGAGCAGCTCGCGTGTCCGGTGACGTCCGTCCTCGCGGTCGGCCACGATGGACAGCGCGATGAGCGGGGACCAGAGGTCCACGGCCCGATCGTCGATCCCCTCGCGCTCGAGGAGCGCCGGCGCCTCGTCGTACGCGGTCACGATGCGCGCGATCGCGGTCAGGCACGCGAGCCCGCATGCCTGGCGCAGCGCCTGCGCCTCCGTGTCGGTCGCGGGACTGAGCCGGGTCACCGGCTCGCCCCGGCGCTTGCGCAGCATGAATAGCGGCAGGGCGCGGTCCTCGAGCGTGTCCTTGAGCCCCGCGATGCCGGCCAAGACCCGCGGCGCGTACACCTCGTAGGGCTCCTCCACGAAGCGTTCCCCTCGCTTCTCGAGCCGCGTCACCACGCCCCCGCGCTCGAAGCCGACGTTCAGGACGGTGATGAGCGCATCGAAGCGATCCTTGTCGCCCCGGAGCGTCTCCACCTCGTCGAACAGCTGGGCGCCCCCGGTCCTGGCAGCCGAGCGGTAGAGCTGCGCCTCGGTCGGGTGCGCCGTGACCGGGGAGGCGTTGAAGCAGATGCGGGCCAGCAGTCCGAGCAATCGGCTTTTGCCGCACCGCTTCTCTGGCGAACGGATCGAGAGGTACGGGAACACCCGGAACGCGCGGTGGCACCAGGTCCCGAGCGCCCAGGCGGCGACCCAGAGGGCGGTCCGCCGATCGGGCAGCACGACGTAGCGGAGGAGGAACGCGGCGAGCGCATCGAGCGTGTGCGCCACCGAACCCGACTCGCCGGCGGTGAGCCAGAGCACCGCCAGGTCGCGGCTGACCGTCGAGGGGCCCGGATCGGTGTGGCGGAGCGCGATCCCCTCGGGTAGCCGGTCAGCTCGATACGCCTGGCGGGAGGAGGTGATCATCACCAACGCGCTGTCGACCGGCACGCCGTACGACAGCACGCCGTCCACGACGTCCTGAGCCGGGTGGAGGACGTGCACAGAGTCGGCTCGCTCGAGGAGATCGAGCGCCGTCGCCTCCGCTTCGGCGTCCTGGCCCTCCCCCTTCCGCTTGCTCCAGCCGCGCCACCAGGCGCTGGCCCGGGCGAGGGCCGCGTGCTTGAGTGGAAGCCGTGGCAGCACGTCGAACGCCTCGCGCGAATCCGCGCAGAGGAAATCGTCGAGGCCGACCTTGGCGCCGCGGGTCGCCGGCAGCTTGAGCACGGCGATCTTCGCGCCCCGTCCCTCGAGCTCCTTGCCGAGCGCGAACACCGGCTGCAGCAGGTCGGGCCGCGTCCAGACATCGGAGTCCGGGACGATCAGCGTCTCCCGCTCCACCCAGTCGATGCGATCGAGGTCGGGGATCGGTCGGCCCGCGGTCTGCCAATTCCAGAGCCCGCCGACCGCGACGCAGGCGAGCCCTTCCTGGTTGGCCTTGAGCGCCTTCTTCTCCCCCTCGGTGATCACGACCGGCGTCGTGGGGTCCGCCAGCACTGCGCGAGCCGGCGTCGGCACGTACAGGCGCGGGGGCGTGCCCGCGCGCTGGTAGTAGCGGATCGTGTGGCCCTGGCCATCATGGACCGGAGGGAAGAGCTTGCAGCGGACGAACTCCTCGTCGCGCCGCATCGGGATGCCGCGGGTGGCTCCGTCGTAGGGAAAGACGAGCGCGTGACGCACCTGGCCGGCGAGCCGGGCGCTCAGCAGACGCTGAAGGTCGGCGGGCGTCGCCGTGTAGAGGCCGGCGGCGGCGATGGTCGCGTCGTCGAGCCCGGACCTCTGGAGATCCTCTAGGGCCTCCGGATGGAGCGGAAGTGGGTCCATCGGCGTCGATCAGGATCGGACCGAGGCTCGGCGGGCTACCCACGCGGCAGCGACCTGGTCGTGTGCGCGTGGAGTGCGGCACCGCCCATGCGTCAGGCGCTGTGGCCGTTCACGCCGGCGTGTCGCTCCTTGCCGTCGCGCAGATACGCGTCGAGGAAGTCGGCCCACCGAGTGCGGCGGGCGAAGTCCAGGTCGCGATAGTGGGCCGACGGGTCCCGGAACGGCGGGAAGTAGATCGACAGCCCCCGCGCCGGCGCCATCCCCGCGCCCACGTGTCCCTGGGCGATGACCGGCCCCTGACCTTCCTGACCGTCGAGGAGGCTCTGAAGCTCCCGGCACGCGTCCGTGACGCGGCCGAGGCCGATGCCGGCCGCGAGGTTCTCGGCCAGATGGTGCAGGTCCACGTACAGGCCGTCGTAGAACTGAAGCGTCCGGCGGCGCGCGCCGAGGAGCGCCGCCGCGACCGACGGGGTCTTGATTCCAGCGAGGAGCTGGCGCGCGAGCTGGTCCACCGCAACCACGACATCGTCGAGCCGGGCCAGGTCGATCGCCGACTGGGTGGCGCTCTCGCGGGCGTGGCGATAGGACTCGAGGTAGCGCAGGACGACCGCGGCGCCGAGCTCCGCCGGGGTCAGGGTCGGGTTCTTCGTCAGGTCGCCGAGGATCGCCGCGTGGGGCCAGCCGGGCCCGGGCTCGGTCTCCTCCGAGCCCACAAGCACCTCGGCGTGATCGCGGAGCTGGTAGGCCACCTCGATCATCGTCATGAGGCAGGCATCCATGCCGACCAGGTCGATCTTGCGGCCGAGACGCTGGTGCGCGGTGGCGAGGACGTGCTTGAGCTCCTGGTTGTCGAGGCAGTCACCCGCGCCGTCGTCGTACGCGATGCCGCGGCTGGCCGGCGCCGTGTCCGTCAGTCGCTCGCGGGTCGTGTGGAAGATCGGCCGCCGGTGATGCCCTGGCGCGCGCGATGCCCCGTGGTCGCCGTTGCCGGCGCCACGATGGGACTGCATTTCCGGCGGCACGTAGAATCCGGACCCGTGGTTCAGGAGGACTAGCGCCGTCTTGCGGGCGGGATAGCGCTGGGCGCCGAAGGCGATGAAGCTCTCCAGCACACCTGGGTCGCCGGTGTTCGTCGGGCCGAGGTCGACGAGCAGGCGCGAGTTGATCTTGCGGGGATCCGGGCCGCGGGTAACGTAGTACCGCCGCGTGCCGCGCCAGTTGCCCTTCGACGTGTCGTTGCCGGCTGAGCGGTCCACCTGGGCGAGGATCTCGACGACGCCCGGCGTGGAGCCCACGCGCTCCATCTCGGCCAGGTCCGACAGGAGCTCGCCCTCGAGGTTGTTGTCCGCGGCGAGATACTCCAGCACCAGCCATTGCGCTTCTGACCGCGCTGTTGTGGCCGCCTTGGCGTGAGGAAGAGTGTCCGGAACGTTGGCGAGCGTGTCGGGCATGGATCCCTCCTCATCGGGAGACGCTGCTGGGTGAAAGGCGCGGCGACCGGAGGCCGTCCGGACCGCCGGTCAGGAGGCCGGCGGCGAGAAGCACGAGGGTCGCGATCTCGTCGTGGTAGATGTCGCGATGAGCGCCGACCAGCCACTCGTCCTTGGCAACCACGCGCGACCCGTCGACCGTGACGACGCCGTGGGGGAGCCTGGATGTCTGCGCGGCGACCAGGTCCACCTCCACGGCGCCCGCGCCGAGTGTGCCCACCGCACCCATCGCGCTCGCCGCCACGACCTCGCGCACACGCGCGAGCCGGCCCGCGTGGTGTCGGGCGCGGTCGACCCGGTCCCCCCAGGTCACCGATGGATAGAGCCGGTTGAGGGCGCGGTCGTGGTCGGAGCGAAGCGCGACGATGCGGTCCGCGACGAGCCGCTCCTCCACGACGCGGCGGTAGAAGCCCGGCCGCTTCGTGCCCGGCACCGACTCCGCGAACGCGTACGCGGAGAATGCGGCCTGGAGCAGGACCAGGCTCTCGGGGTGGAGGCCTCCGAGGACCGCGGAGGTGACGAGCTTGGCGCCGAACGAATGGCCAATCAGGTGAAGGCGGGGCGCCTGGCTGCCCAGGGCCGCGACCGCCGGGGCGAGCAGCTCGCGTCCCACTCGCTCGCCCACCTGCCCGGCCCGTCGCTTCATCAGCCAGAACGACAGCGCGTAGAGCGGCGACTCCCTCCCGGTGCCCCTGTCGCCCCGCTCCCGGATCGAGCGGAGAAGTGCATCGAGCTCCAGTTCCTCCTCCGGACCGAGCGGCACCTCGATGTCGCAGAGCAAGTGGATCAGCCGCGCAAGCAGCTTCGGTTGGCGCCGACCCACGTCCCCGAGGCTGCGAAGCAACTCCGGCGACGGCTCGGCGCGTGTGCCGTCGCCATTCGTCTTCCCCTCGGCGAATGGCTTCGACGGCCAGTGGATGGCGACGCGGAGTGGAATCACCCGCTCGGTGAGCGCGTGCAGGACCGCGTCCAGATGCCCGAAGAAGCGTTCCGCCCCCTCGCGGGCTTCGGCTTGGTCGTTGAGCCACCCGTGGCAGAAGACGAAACAGTCCGTGGCCGAGCCCAGGCGCTGCAGGAATGCCTCGAGCAGCCTCGGGTTGGTGAGGCGGCCGTCGCGACTCAGCGACAACAGCAGGAGATCGTTGCGCGCCATCATCGCGTCAGAACCCCACACGGAGCGCGCGCGCGATCTGCTCGAGGAGCTGGATGATCCGGTCGAGCTTGGCGCCGAGCCAGATGGTCAGCCACCACACGAGGTAGAGCGAGATCGCGCCCGGCACGCCGACCAGCCCGAGCAGGCGCACCCACCCGTTGATGCCGTTCGGCGGCGGCATCTCGGGGCGGCTCAGCATCCGTCCCTCCCGACGCTCGTGAGGATGGCCAGCCCGAGCGCGCGCAAGCTGTGTTCGGACAGCGCGATGCTCACGCGATCCCCTCCGTGGGCGAGCGTGACGATCGGTTCGCCGTCCTCACTCCGCGTGATCGTGGGTTCGGCCAAGCCGTGGCGGAAATCCAAGTCGACACGCGCCGGCATCGGGCGATTCATCCGCACCGCCGCGCCCGCCGGAGCTGGCACAGCTCGTCGTGCGTCAGCCGGAGCTTGAGCGCGAGCGCTTGCTGCCGGAGCTGCTCCGCCTGGTGCCGCGCCGGCGCCACGCGCGCCACCGCCGCCTCGAACTTCGCCTGCAACGTCGCGGCGCGACCCTGGAGCTGCAAAATCGTCCGCACCTTCTGCGACCGACGCTCAGGCATGCGGGGCCTCCTTCATCGACGGCGTGGTCGTCGAGGGCGTGTCCGGTGGTGTCGAACCGGGCGTCGCCATGGTGCCGAGCGCCTCGGCTCGGCCGCGGCGCAGCTCGGCGAGCTGCGCGCCGGTCAGCGAGGACTCGAGGATCTGCGCGTCGTCCAGGAGGGCGCGCGCCTGGCTCATCGTGCGGGCGGTCGTGGCGAGGGCTTGCTCGTAGCGCGCGAGCGCCCGGCGTGCCCGCGCTTCGAGCCGAAGGATCTTCCGCACCTTCGGTGCACGCGCCGGCTGCTCGACCACCGTCTCTATCGACCTGGGAGAGTCCCCGGCGTCCGCGGATCCCACCCCGATCGACACGCCCTTAGCCAAGGACACCCTCGAGGGTCTCCGCGTCGCCGGCGAGAATGCCGTCGCGCATGAGCAGCCCGGCCGCCTCGATCCAGCCCCGGACCTCAGCGAGCTTCTCCTCGGTGAGCGCGGCCAGCTTCTCCGGCACGCGATAGCCGTGCTCCGTGATTTCCCCGCGCTGCCGTCCCACGACGAACCGCCACTCTGCCCACTTCTCCCAGTCGACGTGAGCGGAGACGATCACCCAGCTCGTGTAGCGCGGCGACGCCGAACCCTCGAACGTGCTCTGCATCATGGCCGCGACGCGCACGCCATCGACCTTGCCCTGCTCCTTCACCTCGGTGAGCAAGCTGCTCAGCGACCCATGGATGATCTTCATTGGCCCTCTCCTTCTCGCCGGCGCCGAACTCCCCGCCGTGCCGTCGCGAGGGGGAAAGGGCAGGAACCATGCCGCGCGCGACATCGAGCAGCTGATCACCCCGCAAGTGATTGAATCGGCAGCCGTCGCAGCGGCGTGCACGCGATCGTGTCCGATGAGATCGAGGCCAGAATCGCGGCTGGTACCCCTTTGAGTTGCCGATTCGTTGTCGATTCGCCCGGCGACCCAGCTCGTCTCGCACATCCCGAGCACCTTCAAATGCGCGTCAGTATTGAGCTGCTGACATGGGACACGGCGTGATCGCCTGCTCCTATCGGCTGTTGTCGATTCGTAGTCGATTTCTTGCCGATACCTCGCGTTGGTTCTGCGCTGCGCGCACCAGCGCGGAGCGCAAGTGCGTGGAAGCGTGAACGGATCGAGAGAGGGAAGTGTCGCTCGCGCGCGGTGAAATCGATCGCGGCGGAGGGTGAGCTTCTGTTGTCGATTCCACTCGTTTGCTTGAGGTACGCGCCCTGGCGCCACCGCGTCCCGCGCGCACGCTCATCCACCCAAACTGATCGGATTCACGGGTCGGCGCGGGCCTGATCGATGAATAAACCCGACCCAAGTGTTGAGCCGGATCCGGCGCGCGTTCGTCGCGCTGTCGCACCGTCCTCATGCTCGCGCAAGTCCGCGGCGCATCAGCACGTCTCGTGTGCGGATGTCGACGGCCACCGATTTGCACTGGTCACGCGCCCGAGATGAACGTGCTCACGCGCATCCGAGCTGGCAATCAAGAGATCGAGTGCGGTCTCGCGACGACTAGGCGAGAGCGTGCCGCGGTTCTCGCCCAGCGGTTTCGCGTCTATCAGAGACGCGGGTACTACCGGCCGGGGCTGCAGCACGATCGCGACGAGTACGACAACGTCGCTCGCTACTTTCTCGCCGTGCTCGACGATGGAACTGGTGGCGCCTGGCTCCTGGGCAGCGCACGTGTGATCCTCGGAGAAGCCCGCCTCGGGTTCAGGTTTCCTGCCGAGCGAGCGTTCGAGTTCGAGCTGCCCCCGGCGATCCGACACACCGAGACATCGCAGCGGGTCGAGGTCACCAGGGTCGTGGCCGAGGCCGCTCAGGGGATCGTGATCGGCGGCCTTCTGACTCCGCTCGGGCTCATCCAGTCGATCGCCGAGTTCACCCTCCCGCTCGGCATTCAGGCTGGGCTGGCGGTGATCAAGCGGCGGTTCTTGCGCGCGCTCCAGGGGCTGGGCGTGCGCCTACATGAGATCGCGCCCGCTCGGCTGATTTACCCGAAGGACGGCCCGGCCGCGGGCTACTACCATCACCACCCGGATCCGGTGCTCCCGGTCTACTGGCGAGTCGACGAGATCGCGCCGTCGGTCGACCAGGCCATCGTCCGCTACGGCGGTGCGTCTGGCGAGTCTCGCCGCGCGTCGAGGTCGACTCGCGCCTCACTCATTGGAGCGACAGAACAACCGTTGCCCAGGAGGACACCCGAGTGAATCGACTGCTCACCTTCAAGGAAGCGGCGGAGCAAACCGGAACGTCCGTGGCCTTCTGGCGGAAGCTGGCCGCGCGGCGCGGGATCCCCGTTGTGAGGCGTGGTCGCGCCTGCAGGATCCGCGAGACTGACCTCGAGCGGTTCCTGGCCGAGCGCTGCCGCCCCGCACGCCAAGCCGATCGATAGCGCCGAGACACGCCCGGCAGCTGCGCTAGCCGCGGCCGGGCTCCTAGGGCGCCCAGATTCCTTGCGCGACGCCTGCGACCCTCTCCCGCGACGCGAGACTCCTCCTGCCGGACGGCGCCGCCTTGGAGGCGCTCTTGCCCGCTCCCTCTTGACACGGGAGGCTCCCGGGCGCGACATGGTCGCTTGCGGAGGATCTGTTGCTGGACCCCGCATCGATCAATGATCCGCCCGTACCCGGAGGCTCCCCTGGAGATGGCGACCCGCCGAGGAAGGAGCGGTAGCGTATGAAGCTCGCGACATCCGGTAGCCGCGGCGTGATCTGGCGCGCAAATTCGCGCGGAACTCAGAAGGTCCGCCGGAAGGATGGCCAGCGCGAGGTCGGCGACTGGTGGATCCGCTGGGCCTGCCCGCATGGCCATCTCCACCGGGTGCTGGTGGGGCCGAAGAGCCTCGCCTCGAAGGAAGTCCAGCGCAAGCGGCTGGAGCGGCCATGCCCACGACGCGAGGCGCGGCCCGTCAGCTACCTCATCGCCGACGTGATCAAGGAGTACCTGACCGCGGCGAAGGCGAGCAAGCGCTCCTTCCGCAATGACGAGCGCTACGGGAAGACCTGGGCCGAGCGGCTCGGCGCCCGGAGTCTCGAGGAAGTGACGCCGGCCGATCTCGAGAAGATACGCACCCAACGGCTCGCCGGTCGGCTGCGCCGCGACGACGACAAGGAAGACAAGAAGCCTCGCCCCGTCACGCCGGCCACGGTCAACCGCGAGTTCGCGTTCCTCAAGCACCTGTTCAATGTCGCGATCCGGGACGGCAAGACGGAGCGCAACCCGGTGGCCAAGCTGAAGATGCTGCGTGAGCCGAGCGGCCGCGTCCGTTACCTGAGCGACGAGGAGGAGCAGGTGCTCATGGCAAAGCTCCTGACCGAGGAGGGCCGCGACCGGCTACGGGTCCTCCTGCAGACTGGCCTACGCAAGTCGGAGTTCCTCGGCCTCCGCTGGAAGGACGTGGACCTCAAGGCCGGCGTGCTGACAATCCCGCGCAGCAAGCACGGCGAGGCGCGCCACGTCCCGCTCACCTCCGAGGTGCGCGCGATCATCTCGCGCCGTCCGCGGTCGCTTGACGCCACGGCGCTGATCTTCCCGAACAGTCTCGGGAACACGGACCTCCACTGGGCCGAGAAGGACTTCTTCGAGGCCGTCGCCGCAGCCAAGATCAAGGACTTCCGCCTCCACGACACGCGCCACACGTTCGCCTCACGGCTGGCGATGGAAGGCGTGGATCTCCTGACGCTCAAGGAGCTCGGCGGCTGGAAGACACTCAGCATGGTGCAGCGGTACGCCCACCTCTCGCCGGGGCACCAGCGGCAGGCCATCGAGCGGTTGGTTACGAGGGTCGTCTCAGCCCCTCGGCCGGCCGAGCCCGCCCGACGGGAGTAGCGCTCCTCACTCATGGACTGAGCCTCCCTCATGACCACGTCGCAACATCCCGCCCCATGAGCACCATCAACGGGCAAGCGAGCGAGCCACCAGCGGAGAGGGTTGAAGCGTCCTTCCGCCAGGAATGGATAGACGTTCCCTCGCCGACTACCCCCGGTGCCAACGTCACATTAGAAGGCGGTGTGTTCGTTCGCGAAGAGTACTCACCGAGCTCCACCGTTCACGGCGTGTTTCTCGTTGTGGCTTCCAAGGCCGCTACCCGCGCGAGCGACGTGACAGCCATACATCAAGAATTGATCGCCTTGATGGAGAATCTGCGACTCGTATGGTACTTCGCAGGCGGATACTGGATCCGAACTCCGCCCGACAGTAACTTCGAGAGCGTCAGCGATCGCCTTTTTGAGGCAGAGCATGGGCACCCTCCTCTTTCTGTGTCTCTACCATTCAGTTGGAGGGTGATCGGCCCCTATCGGGGGATGCCACTGACAGATGCAATCGTCCTACTACGCGGGCTCGGCAGGCTTGGCGCCGATACGCCGGATGATCACAAGCGGGCGCTGTGGACGTGCTTGGAAGCATTCCACGCTGCAACGATCGCACCAGGGCCAGTTGAGAAATTCATGCGAGCATTCCCTGCGCTAGACCTTCTCGCCAGCACACACTATGGTGAGCCGCAGTTGGATCCAGGAGCCAAGAGCGTACTTCGTCACATCCGGAATCTCCTTAACAAGAGTCGCTCGTTGCTTGGCGAGCGCGCGGTCGACGTTCTGAGGGGTGGGCTCAAGGTGGCAGCGTTGAGGGATAAGTTCGAAGCCTTTGTAAAAGACCGCTTGCAACAAGAGGTCCAAGTTCTGAACGATTCCTTCAGGAAATACAACCTTCTTCGAAACGACGTCTTCCATGAGGCTAGATTTTCCGCAATCGACAACGACGCTGCCGAGGCAACGCACCAGCTCCTTGAGCGATGCCTCCAGGCGGAGCTCGGGCTGATTCTTGAACAGGCGCGGGGCGACAGTCAAACACCGTAGTCCTACTGGTTCCATGGACACGGCAGATCGTATGAGAGCTCGGTAGGAGTGTTCCACGCACTGGGCCGAGGGGGGCTTCGGCCCCGGGCCGTCGACGAGGCCGAGATCAAAGACTTCCGCCTGGACGACACGGATCAAGGAGGTCGGCGGCTGGAGTACGCTCAGCATGGCAGAGCGCTCTGTGCGCCCTGTTTCCCCGGGCATCAGCGCCAGGCGATCGAACGCTTCGTGACGGTCAGCTCCCTTACCTTAGCCTTCCGAAGCCGCCTGCCGAGCGTAAGACGCGGCGACCATATCACGCCGCAGTGTGGAGAACCTATCAGCGGCTCGCTGCTCCCGGAATCATGCACCGGAGATCGTTGTTGTCAGGCGCCGAGAATCTCGTTCAGGCCTTCCAGCACCTGCGCCATCTCCTCGGGCGATGCCCGGCCGAGGCGCTTCCCGATTCGCTCGACCGCGAGCGTCCGGATCTGGCTGATCTTCACCCAGGAACGCTTCGGCAAACGGGGTGCGGTCAGCTCAAGCGTGAGCGGGAAGCCGGCGCGCTGCGGCTGGCTCGTCAGCGCGACCGCAATCACCGTCCCCGACCGCTCGTTGAAAATATCGTGACTGAGGATCAGCACCGGGCGCTGGCCAGACTACTCGGCGCCGCGCGTGGGATTGAGTTCCGCCCAGCGGATCTCGCCCCTCAGTATTCCGGCCATCCCGCAGCATCGAGGCCGAGCCCTTCCTCGGCCATGGCACGCTCAGCGGCTGGATCGAGCTTGGCACACTCATCGGCGAGACGGCGATGTTCCAGCCGCTCCAGTTGAGCCGCGACTGCTGCCTCGATGGCCTGGCTGCGGCTCGGATAGCGGGCATCCCGCACGAGTCGGTCCACCCGCCGCAGGGTCTGGCTGTCGAGGGTGACGGCCACTTTGGTCTTGGCCATGGCAGGCCTCCTGGTATGATGATACATCATACTCCGAACGGCCACGAGGGACCACATGTCCCGCATTTGGCGCGACACGAACAGCGAGTCGTCCAGCCGCTCACGATCGCGGCAAACCTGGATCAGCGGAGCGCTTCGGCGCTGACTCGAGGAGCGCTACTCAGAGAGGACGACGCCCCGCGCCAGGAACACGAGGAGCGCGCCCGAGCCGTGGACGGTGAGCGGCAGCAGCACCCGGTGACCCTCAACCTGAAAATTCTCTCGTCAGCGTGGCGAACGGCAGCATGTCGCCGCGAAGTGCCGTCTGCTTCCGCAGGAACTCGAACGCGCGAGATCGGACGCGCGTGTCGAGATCGCCCTCTGGCACGGAGCCTATCCGCGATACATCGTGTCCGCGTGCCACTCGAGAAACTCTCGGCCAGGCTGATCGTCAGTGCGACCCGGCAGCCAGATCCGCTGGCCGGCGAGCGGGTAGTACGGTTCGCCGTTGTCGAAGTCCGCCTTGAGCCGCGGACTGACCAGGACGCGGTGCTCGGGCGTCACTGTTACGTAGCCCTGGTCGAAGAGCGCGTGGATGTCCGAACGCAGCAGGAGCCCATTGTCCACACGGTGCGGGCCCTCCTTCGTGACCGGGCGGATGTGCGCGGCCTGCAGCACCGGCAGCGCCTTTTCCCCCGTCACGGCGCAGCGCCGGTCGTAGACATCCGTGACGAGCACCCGGAAGGCGCCCTGCCCAAGACGCTGCCGCACCGGTCGCTCCCGCCAGTCCAGAGGGATCTCCGGGCGAGAGGGCTCCGACACCACTGATCCGCGGGCCGTGCGCATGCGCACGAGCACCTGCTCCCACAGTTCGCGTCCTGCCGGTTCGCGCAGGTCATACGTCTTGCCCTGCACCGTCTGCCGCAGGAAGTCCGCCGGCGCTGGGAGCCAGTGCGGATCGGCGAAGAAGAAGGGCTCCTGCAGGATGATGCAGCCGATCGTGTACTGGCCTCGCGGATCGAGTGGTACGCGACGGTACCGCTCGATGCGACGGCACATCTCCTCGTAAGAGGCCGCGCCGTTCTTCTCGCCGAACGCCTCCCACGCCACGCTGGCCGGCAGGCGCGACGAATGCGTGAAGAAGCCGCCGCCGACGATGGCGTTGTCCGGATAGTGGAGCTTGAAGAGGAAGGGTTCGCCCGGAGACAGCGTGCGGAACTCGCGGCTGCCGCCCGGCTGCCAGAAGTTCACCTCGTCGAGCTCCCGCCGCCCGCTCAGAAAGCGGTACCAGTCCTTGTCGGTCACGGCCACCCACGCGCGCACGACGCTATCTCATCGACGCGCGGTGAGCGACATGCCCTGAAGGAAGTCGCCCGAGCGGCACAGAATGCCCGGCGGGAGTAGCACCGGGAGTAGCACCAGAAACACGTCAGGCACCTCCACTGTTCTGGAAGTGCCTGATTTGTTGGTGGGCCGTCAAGGACTCGAACCTTGGACCCGCTGATTAAGAGTCAGCTGCTCTACCAACTGAGCTAACGGCCCGTCTCGCGGCTCTCGCCGTCCTGCCTGCTGCCTCGCACCGCACGCGCCACAGAAGAATGGCGCGCCCAAGAGGATTCGAACCTCTGACCTTTAGCTCCGGAGGCTAACGCTCTATCCAGCTGAGCTATGGGCGCGCTTGATCCGATGATCGCGCTCGGTCACCTGACTGCTGCTCTGGGGATGGGGTGACCGAAGGGAATCGAACCCTCAACCCCTGGAGCCACAGTCCAGTGCTCTAACCAATTGAGCTACGGTCACCGTTCCCGGGCGTGCAGCCAGAGTCGTACCTTACCGGAGGATGGTGGCGGGGTCAACGGGTGCGCCTTCCACGGGGGGCGACGACAGGCCCAGATCGGTCAAGGGTGAGGCGGCGGGCCGAAGCTCTCCCGGGCGCCAACGGCACGCGCCCCTCACCCTGCCCTCTCCCCGGCGGGGAGGGTGCTCTCTACAGCGGGAGGAGGGCTTGGACTTGGGGGAGGCCCTCCGCGAGCAACGTCCACTTCGCCTCGGGGGTCACGCGCCAGACTTCGCCTGTGTCCGTGCCGACCAGGACGCCGCTCACCACCTCGGGGTCGGGGGCGACCACGTGGAAGTTGGCCTGCGAGGGGGAGTGGGCGGGGTCGCCGAGGCGGGTCCAGGTGCGGCCCTCGTCCACGGTCTGGTAGAGCTCGGCGCGGGCGCCGTCGGGGTCCTTGAAGCTGGAGAAGGCGGTGGGGCCGGAGCCGGCGGTCACCGCGTAGGGGGCGCGCGGGTCGATGCACATCGGGCGGGTGTAGCGGGGCATCGAGGGCTTCCAGACGTACTGCCAGGTGGCGCCGCCGTCGTCGGTGCGGAAGACGCCGCCGATCCGCTGCTGCATGCCCTGGCGGTTGTCGAGGCGGCCGAGGCCCGTGGAGACGAAGAGGACGCCGGGCTTCTCCGGGTGGCCGACGAGCACGTGCGGGTCGCTGTTCTGGTAGGGCAGCGACATCGTCCACGTGGCGCCGGCGTCGGTGGTGATGGCCACGCCGCCGACCTCGACGCCGATCCACCAGCGCCTCGGGTTCGCGGGGTCGATCACCATGGTGCGGGCGCGGCCGGGGAGCGGGGGCGTGATGGGGACGCACCAGCGCGCGGCCTCGGGCGAGAGGCGGAAGGACTCGATCTCCTTCCAGGTCGCGCCGTGGTCGGTGGAGACGTGGAGCTCGGCGGGCTGGGTGACGGCGTAGAGCTTCTCGTCGCGGGCGCAGATGTCCCAGACGAAGCGGCCCTCGATGCCGCTCGGGGTCCAGGTCTGGCCGTTGTCGAGGGAGCGGAAGAGGCCCGTGTCGGCGCCGGCGAGGAGGGCGGGGCCCGAGCGGGAGAGGTGGCGGAGGTTGAGGGCTTCGAGGCCGCTGGTGGGCTTGGGGTCAGCGCGTTTCTTGAGGTAGGCGCCCTGGGCCGTGCCGATGAGGAGGTTCATTGGGGGTCTCCGTCTCCGTTGGCTGACTAGAAGGCTGCTCCTGCGGATCGCGGCGCGCCGAGCCGCTCATACCTTTGCCCGCGACGCGGTTTCAATTCGTAGAACGAGGACCGCGCGCGGTTCCTGAGCGTGGCACCGCGGGGTGGCAAGAATCCACAGCGCTCCGTGTGTTCCTGCACTCCCCTCACCCTACCCTCTCCCCCTTCCAGGGGGAGAGGCAGCAGTCCTCTACGCGCTCTTCTCCGTGCCGACCACGCTGATGAACGAGACGCACTCGCCCGGCGCGCCGCCGAGGTTGTGGGTCAGCGCGAGCTTGCGGCCGCGGCCGATGCTGGGGATCTGGCGCTTGCCGGCCTCGCCGCGCAGCTGGAGCCAGCACTCGAACAGCATGCGGAGGCCCGATGCGCCGATGGGGTGGCCGAAGGACTTGAGGCCGCCGTCGGGGTTCACGGCCAGCTCGCCGTCGAGGTCGTACGTGCCGGCCATCACTTCCTTCCAGGCGGTGCCGCGCTGGGCGAAGCCGAGGTCCTCCATCAGCACGAGCTCGGTCGGGGTGAAGCAGTCGTGCACCTCGGCCATGGCCAGCTCGAGGCGGGGGTTCGTGATGCCGGCCTGGCGGTAGGCGTCGTCGGCCGAGGCCACCACCTCGTTGAACGTCGTGTAGTCGTAGTCGGGGTCGATGGGCCCGGCGGCGGGGCCGGCCACGAACGACAGCGCCTTCACGAAGAGCGGCTTGTCGGTGTACTTGTGGGCGTCCTCCGCGCGCACGATGATGGCGGCGGCCGAGCCGTCGCTCACGCCGGAGCAGTCGAAGATGCCGAGCGGCCCGGCGACGAGCGGCGAGCACGCGATGGTGTCCTTCGGCACTTCCTTCCTGAACTGGGCGCGGGGGTTGAGCGCGCCGTTCTTGTGGTTCTTCCACGCGATGCGGGTCATCACGTCCTTCATGGTGGCGTCGTCGACGCCGTACTTCTTGGCGTAGGCCGGGGCGAGCAGGCTGAACATGGCGGGCGCGGTGAGCGAGGCCTGGGTGCCGTCGTTGGCGATGGCGCCGCCGGGCAGGCCGGAGTAGCCGGAGTCCTTCAGCTTCTCCACGCCGATGGCCATGGCCACGTCGTACGCGCCGGAGGCCACCGCGTAGCACGCGTTGCGGAAGGCCTCGGAGCCCGTCGCGCAGTAGTTCTCGAGCCGGCTCACCGGCTTGTAGTCGATCTTGAGCGGCCGCGACAGCGTGAGCCCGCTCTGGCCGGAGTAGAGCGTGCCGAGCCAGAACGCGTCGACGGTCTTCAGCGGGATGCCAGCGGAGGCGAGGGCTTCCTTCGAGGCGTCCACGAGCAGATCGGACGCGCTCTTGTCCCAGTGCTCGCCGAAGGGCGTGCACCCCATGCCGACGATGGCCACGCGGTCGCGGATGCCGTTGCTTGCCATGTGTGTCTCCTCTTCGCGGGTTGCGTCTCGCGTCTCGCGCTGCCCCGCCACGTTGCGCGCTTGGGGTCCTCGGCGCGGGGCTTTGGGCTCCGCCCCTCACCCTGCCCTCTCCCCCGGGGGGAGAGGGTTTGGTAGGGCAGAGCGTAGCAGTGGACGTGAGGTGGACGCAAGCCCGCGGAAAACGGTGATCAGCGCAGCGTGCGGAAGTACGTGCGCAGCTCCTCGACGAACAGCTCGGGTTGCTCGAAGGCGGCGAAGTGGCCGCCCCTGGGCATCTCGCTCCAGTGGGTGATCTTCGTGAACCGGGGCTCCATCCACCGGCGAACGGGGGTGACGATCTCCTTGGGGAAGACCGCGACGCCGGTCGGGATGTTCACGGGCAGGCGCTTGCCACCTCGCCCGAAGCTCTCCCAGTACAGGCGAGCGGAGGACGCCGCCGCGGCCGTCACCCAGTAGAGCATCACGTTGTCGAGCAGCTCGTCGCGGCCAAGCACGTTCTCGGGATGGCCGGCGCAGTCGGTCCACGCCCAGAACTTCTCCAGGATCCACGCCGCCTGGCCGGCGGGCGAATCGGTCAGCCCATAGCCGACCGTCTGGGGCCGGGTGGACTGCTCCTTGGAGTAACCGGAATCCCAGTCGCGGTAGTACTTCGCGCCCTCGAGAGCGCGCTGCTCCTCGGGGGTCGGATCGCCCTCGATCTTGGGAGCGGCGCCCATCGCCAGGGTCACGTGGATGCCGGCGCAGTGCTGCGGATCGAGCCCGCCGATGGAGGCCGTCACCGCCGAGCCCCAGTCCCCACCCTGCGCGCCGTAGCGCTCGTAGCCCAGCCGGGCCATCAGGGCGATCCAGGCCTCGGCGATGCGGTCGACCCCCCAGCCCTTGGTCGTCGGCTTGCCCGAGAACCCGTAGCCGGGCAGCGACGGACACACCACGTGGAAGGCGTCCGCGTCGCTGCCCCCGAAGGCGACGGGATCGGCCAGCGGCTCGATCACCTTGTGGAACTCCACGATCGACCCGGGCCAGCCGTGGGTCATGATCAGCGGCAGCGCCCCCGGGTGGCGCGAGCGGACGTGGACGAAGTGCACGTCGAGCCCGTCGACGGTCGTGACGAACTGATCGAAGCGGTTGAGCCGGGCCTCGCGCGCCCGCCAGTCGTAGGTCTCCGCCCAGTACCGGCACATGTCCTGGAGCCAGGCCAGCGGGACGCCCTGGCTCCAGTCGCTCACCACCTCGGCCTCCGGCCATCGCGTATTCCGCAGGCGGGATCGCAGATCCTCCAGCGCGGCGTCGGAGACGCTGATGCGAAACGGCCTGATCTCGTCACTCACGGTCGGCGCTCCCTCGGTGTCTCTACCTGGCCAGGAAGAACTCCACGATGCGCCGGCTCACCTCGCGCGGCCGCTCGACGTGGACGAAGTGGCCCGCGCCCGGGAAGACGACCTTCTCGAGCCCCTTCACGAAGAGATCGTCCATGCCCTCGAACGCCTCCAGCCGCCCCGGCCGGTCTCGCGTGCCGTGCAGCGCGAGCGTGGGCACCGCGGTCGGCGCCGAGCTGACGCGCTCCTGCTGCGCCTGGAGGGCCGGGTCGCGGTTGGCCGGATGGAACGTGTGCCGATAGTAGCTGAGCGCGGCGGTCACCACGCCGGGCTGCCGGAACGTCGCCTTCACGCGCTCGATCACGGGCGCCGGGTCGAATTCCGGCGAGGCGTCGCGCCACCACTGCTCGAGGAAGACGAAGTCGTCGGCGGCCACGACCTGCTCGGCGGACGGCATCTGGAAGAAGTAAGCGTGCCAGATGCCCTTGTGCCGCTCGTAGCTGGTGGCGAGCGCCCCGCGCGCCGCCGCGGGAT
>JADMIO011054793.1_pt1 | contig 22274 bp, 19 predicted proteins | sample 8958161 | NCBI WGS metagenome assembly JADMIO01 (sample SAMN16585339, study PRJNA669376) | soil metagenome | isolation source: Crop rotation soil | place: USA: Cullars Rotation, Alabama | collected 2011
GCCGCGACTTCAAGTCACGTGAATTCCAAGCTTCGGATCCCACTGTGCTGGAAAGCCGCATATTCCGGGGAGTCATAACGCTGCAGCTGATTCTTGCGAGCGAGATCGACGAAGGCCGCGAGGTTAGCCGCCAGCATCACGTCGAAGCTGATGTTGTGGGCCTCGATCTCGGCGCTGACGCGCGTCAGGACACGGCCGGTGGGCGCCGCATAGAAGCCCGAGGCGACGTCGAGGAACGGATACTTGTCCTTGAAGGCCTGCATGAACTTGGTGAAGGCCTCGCCCGGCGCCGAGGAGGCGACGGAGAGCTTGCCCTCTTTCTTCGCCGCCTCGACGATCGCGGCGTGATCCTGCGCCAGCGCGCGTGTGGAGAGCAGCACACCCGCCAGCAGTGCGGCGATCGCGAGAATTTTCCCGGGATTCATCCTGCCCTCCCCGCAATGTGACGTGCCTTCATGGTGCCGGTCTTGACGACTTTGGTATCATGACCGAAGCGGGAGCGAGAAGGCTCCCGCGCAAAAACAGGCTCACGGAATCTTGAGGAGTATCACGCTTGAGCGCCCGCAATCGCACCATGCGCACCCTCTGCTCCAACGGGCATCTGGGTTTCGCGCCGATCAAGACCGAGAGCTTCTATCTCGGCGTGGAGACCAAGCCCGACTTGCTGGCGGCGGATTCCGGGAGCTGCGACATCGGGCCGGTGCCGCTCGCCTGCAACATCTCATCGAGCCCGCTCGGCTGGCAGACCCACGACCTCGAGCACATGCTCCTTGCGGCGCGCAAGCTCGGCAAGCCGATGATCATCGGCTCCGCCGGCGACACCGGCGCCGACAGCCGCGTCGATCTCTATGTCGACATCATCCGCAAGCTGGCAGCGAAGCACGGCCTCGCCAAGTTCAAGCTCGGCTATTTCTACTCCGACATCGACAAGGACTATCTGCGTCGCAGGATGGCGAAGGGCGACGCCGTCGAGGGTCTCGACGGCCGCGATACGCTGAGCGCCGACGAGCTCGAGGCCACCGACCGCATCGTCGCCGTGGCGGGCGTGCATCCCTATATGAAGCTCCTCGACGACGGCGCGGACGTGATCATCGGGGGACGCTCCAGCGACTGCGCGATCTTTGCCGCGCCCGCGATCCGCAACGGCTATCCCGAGGCGCTCGCCTATTACTACGGCAAGATGCTGGAGTGCTCCTCCTTCTGCGCCGAGCCCTATGGCGGCAAGGAAACGGTGATCGGCGAGATCTCCGAGACCGATGTGCGCGTCACCGCCATGTCGCCGGCGCAGCGCTGCACCATCGCCTCGGTTGCCGGCCACGCCATGTACGAGCGCAGCAATCCCTTCTACGAGCATGTGGCGGGCGGCACGCTGGACATGCGCGACTGCGTCTACGAGCAGGTGGACGAGAAGACGACGCGCGTCACCGGCCCGCGCTTCACGCCCGCGCCGGAGATCCGCGTGAAGCTCGAAGGCGCCGGCAAGGTGGGCGAGCGTTTCGTCGGCGTCGTCGGCGTGCGCGATCCTTACACCATCGCCCATATCGACAAGGTCATCGACTGGTCGCGCCGCCATGTGCGCGAGGCCTATGGCGAGAAAGGCTACCAGGTCCACTACAACGTCTTCGGCCGCAACGGCGTGATGGGCGAGCTGGAGCCGCTGAAGCATCGGCCGGGCCACGAGCTCTGCATCCTGGTGCAAGGCATCGCGCCCTCGGCCGAGATGGCGGAGGAGCTCTGCATGACGGCGACGCGCCAGCTCTTCTACGCGCGGCTTCCGGAAGTGAAGGGCACCGCGGGCGGCGTCGCCTTCGTCTTCGACGAAGTGATGCGCACCAAGCCCGCCTGCCGCTGGACCCTCAATCACACCGTGCGCGTCGACAGCGGGCTGGAACTGTTTCCGACGCACATGACCTCGGCCGGCGTCTGAGGTCGGCCATGGCAACGAAGAAACTGGTCGAGCTCGCCAAGACGATCCGCAGCAAGAATGCCGGCGTCGACCGCCTCACCTTCGACATTATCTTTGTGAGCCGCGACACCTACGAGATGGTGAAGCGCTCCCACGCCATCACCCGGGAGTCCGTGGCCAGGCTCTACAACATCGATCCCGGACGCATCACCGACTTCGTCGAGTTCGATCCCGCCTGCGCCATCAAGTTCACCATCCGCCGACCCATCACCAGCGGCAGCCCCGGCGATGGCGACATCTATGGCTCGCAGCAATACGGACCGCTCTTCGATATCGACGTGCCGGTGAGCTGAGGCACGGAGGATCTTTCCTATTCAATCGTCATGCCCGGCCTTGCGCCGGGCATCCACGTCTTCGCCGCACAAGAGGAAAGTCGTGGATTGCGCGGATTAGACGCCGGCGCGCTCGCGCATGCGGCGGGCGGTGCGGTTGGCGAGGTCATAGACCACCGCCTCGTCCATCAGGGTCGAGCGGCCGCGGCGGAGGACGATGCGGCCGTCGACGATCACGGTGTCGATGGATTTGGAGCCCGCCACCAGCAGATGCTGGCGCTCCATGTTGACGATGGGATTTGCCTCGGGTACGGCGTTGGTGCGAATGACGATGTCGGCGAGCTTGCCGGCCTCGATGCTGCCGAGGCGGTCGGCGCGGCGCAGCGCCTTGGCGCCGTTCAGCGTGTGCATCTGCAGCAGGTCCTCGGGCGAGACATAGTCGCCCTGGTCGCGCGCCAGCAGATAGTCGGTGTAGATCTGGCCGCAACCGAAGCTGCTGGCCTTGCTGACGTCGAGGCCGATGGTGACGTTGCCGCCGTCGCGGAAGAGGCGCGGCATGGGATTGCGCACGTGGCGGCGCGTTCCGTAGTACCAGGCGTTGATGCTCCAGACCACCGACATGCCCGACTTGAGCACCGGCTCGAACTCGTCCTCGCGCAGCACATTCATGTGCGGAAAGACGCAGTTGTCGTTGAGCAGCCCCGTCTCCCAGTGATGCACCAGCGGATGCTTGCCGAAGCGCTTGTCGTCGAACTCGGTGTCGTCGACGCTTTGCGACTGGTGCATGGTGAAGGCGACATCGGCCTTGGTGGCGTGCTGGCGCGCCGCCATGGCGAGCTCGTCGGTCTGCGCGCACATACCGAAGATGGCGACGTGGCCGCGCACCAGCGCCGTCTCGTCGCGATTGCGCCAGAGCTGGTTGCCCAGCAGCTTCATCGCGCGCTCGCGGCTGATGGGCGCGCCCTCGACCGCGGAGATCTGCGGCCCAGCCACGTCCCAGAGCCAGGGCTCGGCCACCGAGGCGCGCATGCCCAGGCCCTCGGCGGCGCGGGCGATGGCGTCGGGCTCGTGCGCCGTGCCGGGATCCATGAAGCAGGTAACGCCGTTCCGCAGCATGTCGAGACCGGCGAGAAGCGCGTTGGCGTATTCCTCCTCGGGTCCGCGGATGGCGTTGAGGAGCGCGGTGTATTGCTGTGCCACCCAGGGACCCGGATCCTCCTTCGAGGTGTCGCGCTCGCCGATCATCTTGCCGACCATGTGAAAGGTCGCGTGGTAGTGCATGTCGATGAGGCCGGGATGCACCATCGACCCGCCGGCATCGATGACGCGGCGCGGCGCGAAGCGCGGCGCCACCTCGCTCTCGGCACCGACCGCGACGATGGTGCGGCCGTCGATGGCGACGGCGCCCGCCGGAAACTTGCTCCGTTTCGCGTCCATGGTGACGACATAGGCGTTGCGGATCAGCAGATCGCAGGCGGCAGGCGCGATGGATTGGCTGTTGCTCATGGGGCGGCCCCTCCTCGAAAGATAAAGGCGCGGCCCCGGGACAGGACCGCGCCTCTTTCCAGGCGATGCGGAAGCTAGATCAGCTTCTGCTTCTTCACGTAGTCCAGCGTCTCGTCGAGGGCGACGCCGATGACGCGGATGATCTCCCGCATCTCCTCGGCGGAGATCACCAACGGTGGCGCCGCGGTCAGCGAATCGCCCAGCGAGCGCAGGATCACGCCATGATCCTGGCAGCGCCGCTCGATGTAGAGACCGATATTGTCGGAGGCCGCGAAGGGCTCCTTGGTCTTCTTGTTCTTGACCAGCTCCAGCGCCGCCATCATGCCGACGCCGCGCGCCTCACCCACCAGCGGATGGTCGGCGTAGGAGCGCATGCCTTCCTGCAGCACCGGCATCACCTTCCGCACCGTCTTCACGAGGTCCATCTCCTCGTAGATCTTCAAGGTCTCGTTGGCGACGGCGGCGCAGACCGGATGGCCGGAATAGGTGAAGCCATGGCCGAAGACGCCGAGCTTCGCGCTCTCCTTGAGGCAGGCCTGCCAGATCGGCTCGGAAATCATCACGCCGGAGATCGGCAGATAGCCGGAGGAAAGCCCCTTGGCGATGCTGATGAGGTCCGGCTTCAGGTCGTAGGTGGTGGTGCCGAACATGTCGCCCAGGCGGCCGAAGCCGCAGATCACCTCGTCGGCGACGAACAGCACGTCGTATTTCTTCAGAACCTTCTGCACCTTCTCGAAATAGGTCTTGGGCGGCGGAATGACGCCGCCGGAGCCCATGACCGGCTCGGCGAAGAAGGCCGCGACCGTGTCCGGCCCCTCGGCGAGGATCAGCTTCTCGAGATCGTCCGCCATGCGGGTCGCGAAGGCCTCCTCGCGCTCGCCAGCCTCTCCGAAGCGCCAGTAATGCGGGCACGAGGTGTGCTTCATCATCGGCAGCGGAATGTCGAAATCGGTGTGATTGCGCGCGAGGCCGGTGATGCTGCCCGACGCGATGGTGACGCCGTGATAGCCGCCCATGCGGCCGATGATCTTCTTCTTCTTCGGCCGGCCCAGCGCGTTGTTGTAGTACCAGATCAGCTTGACCGCGCTGTCATTGGCCTCGGAGCCGGAATTGGCAAAGAACACCTTCGACATCGGCACCGGCGCCAGCTTGATGAGCCGCTCGGCGAGATCGATGCCCGCCGGATGGGTCTTGAAGCGGAACATGTGATAGCTGGAGAGCTTGCGGCTCTGCTCGTAGGCGACCTTGGCGAGCCGCTCCTGGCCGAAGCCCAGCGAGATCGACCAGAGGCCGGACACGCCTTCGATGTAACGCTGGCCCTGCTCGTCCTCGATGTAGACGCCCTTGCCGCGCTCGACGATGAGCGCGCCCTCCTCCGCGTGCTGCACGAGATTCGTCATGGGATGAATGACGAATTCGCGATCGCGGAGACTGGTGGAATTCGGCCGCAAGGCTTCGGCGCGATTATCCATGATGCTGTCGACCCTCCTGCTATGCGGGCGATCCTCGCCCCGGGAAAGCGTCCACCGCCCACCCGATGGCATCGCGCGCATGTCGATGATGAAGCGATCTAACCATTCGCTCTCTGGCACCGTCAACCGTGGCGACGATTCGCTTTCTAGTAGCGTTAATCGCCGATTTGGAGGCAATTCCAATGCCGAGCGGGCCTCCCCAGCGGGCGCAGACCGCCCCTGCGCCGGCGGCAGTTGTCGCTGTGGACACCCGTTGCTACGGTGCCAGGACCCTATCTTCAATCGCCGGGAAGGATGCGCCATGTCGAAGACCGCCGACTACGTCTGGATGGATGGAAAGATCGTGGCGTGGAACGACGCCAAGATCCACGTCTCCGCCGAGACGGTCATTCGCGGCGGCAACGTCTTCGAGGGCATGCGCGCCTACTGGAACGAGAAGGAGCGCGAGCTCTACATCTTCAAGAATGCCGAGCATCTCCGCCGCCTTCGGCAATCGGCGAAGATCATGCACATGGCGATTCCCTATAGCGATGAGCAGCTCACCCATGCCTTCGTGGAGCTGATTCGGCGCAACCAATTCTCCGACGGCGTGCATTTCCGCCCGGTGGTGTATTTCGACCAGGGCGAGCCCAACGCCTACAAGCCGGAGGAAATTCGCACCGGCGTCTTCGTCCTCGCCTTCAGCCGGCCGCACACGCAATCGATCTTCACCGGCATCAAGAGCTGCACCAGCACCTGGCGCCGCAATTCCGATCTCTCGAGCCCGTCGCGGGTCAAGGCCGCGGCGAACTACCACAACTCGCGCCTCGCCCATGTGGAGGCGCGGCTCAACGGCTTCGGCACGCCGATCATGCTCAACGGTCGCGGCGAAGTGGCGGAGAGTCCGGGCTCGTGCTTCATGATGGTGCGCGACGGCGTGGTGATCACGCCACCGGTCAACGCCGACATCCTGGAGAGCATCACGCGCGACACGCTCATCAATCTCTTTCGGGAAGAGCTTGGCGTGCGCGTGGTGGAGCGCCCCATCGACCGCAGCGAGGTCTATATCGCCGATGAGGGCTTCTTCTGCGGCAGCGGCGCCGAAGTGACGCCGGTGCTTTCCGTCGACCATTATCCGCTGGGTGACGGCAAGGTCGGCCCGCTCACCAAGCAGATCCAGGACCTCTATTTCGAGATCGCCAAGGGCAATGTGCCGAAATACCGGCACTGGCTGATACCGGTCTACAAGACGGTGAAGGTTCCCGGCGAATAGATCGCCGGCGGCGCGGCGGTTTGCTCAGGCAGGCTTGCGCGCGACCGCCCTCGGGTCGTCCACATCGACTTCGAGTGTCTCGCCGGGAAACGGCGTCACTGCCATCTGCGTCGCGCCCTCCGGCGAGAGCAGTCGATGCCAGGCACCTTGGGGGATGACCGCGACGGTGCCAGCGGGCAGCGCGAAGAACTTTGGCGGTCCGTCGTCGCAGACCATCTCCAGGGTCGCGCCGCCCTCAAGGATGTACACCAGCTCGTCGCCGGCGAGGTGGCGCTCCCAGTGATCCTTTCCCGACGCCTTGATGGCGAGGACGAGGCCGTCGCGGTAGCGCGCCAACTCAGCGACGCTTCCCTGTCGATCCGCCGCCGTCGCCTCGGGCCTGCGCCGGAACATTCTCAGCTTCGCGAGCTCCGCCTTGAGGTCGATGATCGCCGGCATGCTGCGGTCCATGGGCCTACTCCCTGATCCACGTCGGAGCGTATGGTAGCGCCACGAATTCATTGCGCGGCTACCTGTTTTTGTGGACCAGCGCCACGTTTTCGTAGCTGCCGATCGATGCTAGGAGTCTTCGGCCGCATCAGCCTCAAGGGAGGTGAATGCCATGGCTGCTCTCGGAGCGACCCTCGCGCGGCGCGAGAGGCGCGTAACATCGCGACCGCGACCCAGCGAGATGGATTGGAGCGATGTCCGGGTGTTCCTCGCCATCGCGCGCGAAGGCTCCATGCGCGCCGCCGGGCGGGCGCTGGGCCTCAGCCAACCCACCATCGCCCGACGGCTGGCCGCGTTCGAGGCCAGCTTCGGCGGGCCGAGCCTGTTCGAGCGCCTGCCGGAGGGGCTGCGTCTGAGCGTCGCCGGCGAGCGCCTGGTCCCGGCAGCCAAAAACGTCGAGGATGCCGCCCTGACGCTGGAGCGGCGGCGCGCGGCGGCCTCGCCCGCGCTCAGTGGCACGGTGCGAGTATCGACCGGCGAATGTGCCGCCGGATTCCTGGCCCGCTGCCTCTCCATACCGACGACACCGCTGCCACGCGGCATCACCTTGGAGCTGGTGGAGTCGCGCCAGACCGCAAACCTGGCGCGGCGGGAGGCTGATATGGCGCTGCGCCATCAGCGGCCGGAGAGCGGCGACTTCTATGTCTCGAAAGCCGGCACCTTTGCCTGCACCGTCTATCGCCGTCGTGGCGCCGAGGCCAATGCCTGGATCACCTATACCGACGAGCAGTCGCACTACGCACCGGCGCGCTGGGTCCAGCGAGAGGTTGAGGCGACGCGAACGCCGGTGGCGCTGCGCGCCTCCTCGATGCTCATGCATCTGGAGGCGATCCGCGCCGGCACGGGACGCGGTGTGCTGCCCTGCTATGTCGGCGATGGCCATCCGCTGCTGGAGCGGCTGGCACCGCCAATACCCGAGATCGCGGCGGAATACTGGATCATCGTCCATCGCGACCTGCGCCGCGCCGCCCGCGTGCGCGCCGTGATCGATTGGATGAAGGCGCTCTTCGCCGAGCACCGCGAAATGCTGGCCGGCTCGGTCTAGCGGCTCCGCGAGAGATCGGCGCGGTCGCGGAGCCCGTACCAGCGCAGCAGCGCGCCCACCAGAGGACGCGCGACGGCGTGGATCGCGATCGGCCGCAACGGCGTCACCGGTATGGCGAGCTCGTGCTCGGGCCGACCGGTGATGCGCTTCGCCATCTCGCTTCCGAGCAGCGTGCCAAAGGCGATGCCGCGACCGCTGAGGCCAACGGCGGCCCAAAGGCCCGGCGCCAGACTATGTATGTGCGGATACTGGTCGGCACTCATGCCGACCCAGCCCGCGACTTCCTGGTCCCAGCGCAACTCGTCGAGCTGCGGGAAAAGCGCCCGCACGCGCTCTGTGGCGTGCCGCAGATCGGCTCTGCCATCATTATTGAAGGAGGGACCGCCGGAGCTCACCTGCAGCCTCCCGTCGGCGCGCAGCCGAATGCCGGAATAGAGCCGCCGCGTATCGGTCAGTGACTGCCCGCCGGGCAGCACGCTCCGCCGCACATTCTCGCTCAGCGGCGCGGTGGACAGATTGTAGGCACGCAGCGGCACCAGCGACTGCTGGAGACCCGGCCAGAGCTCGTCGGTATAGGCGTCGGTTGCCAGCACCACGCTCTCGGCCTCGACTTCGCCCTCGCCGGTTCGCACCTGCCAGCGGCTGCCCTTGCGCGCGAGGCCGATGACGCGGCTCTGCTGGAAGATGCGGGCACCCGCCGCGGCCGTGGCGTGGCCAAGGCCGCGCGCATAGGAGAGCGGATTCAGCATGCCACCGCGACGCTCCAGGAGTGCTGCCGGATAGTAGTCGCTGCCGATCAGCGCCGCGGCCGCGGCTCGATCCAGCATCTCCACCGGCGCGCCGCGTTCCCGCCAGAAGCGAGCGCGCTTCTCCAAAGTGGAAATGGCCGAGGGCGCGTGCGCCGCGAAGAGCAGGCCCTGGCGGCTCGCGTCGCAGCCAATCCTGTGCTTCGCGATCAGCGAGAAGACCAGGTCCGGCCCGCCCGCCAGCAGCGCGATGAGGCGCTCGCCGTGCTCGGCGCCGAAATGCTGGATGACGTGATCCTCGTAATGCTTCGAGTAGGGCACCACCTGGCCGAAGGCGCGGCCGGAGCCACCCCAGCCGACTTCCTTCGCCTCCAGGACGACGGCCGAGACGCCCGCTTCGGCGAGATGGAGCGCGGTGGAGAGCCCGGTGTAGCCGCCGCCGACGATCGCGACATCGGCGGTGATGCGGCCCTGGAGCGCCGGCGCGTTGAAACGTCGGCAGAGGCGCGCTATCCTCGTAGGAGCGGCTCATTTGCGTGCCGCCTGGATCGCGCGCCAAACGCGATCGGGCGTCGCCGGCATGTCGAGATGGCGGACGCCCAGCGGCGCCAGCGCATCCATCACCGCATTCATGATGGTGGGTGGCGCCGAGATGCAACCCGCCTGGCCCGAGCCCTTGACCCCCAGCGGATTATTGCCAGTCGGCACTTCGCGAAAGCCGATCTCCAGCGCCGGCAGATCGTCGGCGCGAGGCAGCGCGTAGTCCATCAGCGATCCGCTCAGCAACTGGCCGGACTCCGGATCATAGACCGTATGCTCCAGCATCGCCTGGCCGATGCCCTGGGCGACCCCGCCCTGGACCTGGCCCGCGGTCAGCATGGGATTGACCAGCCGGCCGAAATCATCGACGGCGACGTAGCGCAGCAGCGCCACCTTGCCGGTCTCGGGATCGATCTCCACCTCGGCCACGTGGCAGCCATTGGGAAAGGTGATGGCGTCGGCGAGGCTCCAGACATAAGTGTCGAGGCCGTGCTCGGTCTCCTCGGCGGCGGCGCGCGCGACTTCCAGCAGTGGGACGCTGCGATCGGTATTCCGGACGCGGAAGCTGCCCGCGTCGAAGACGACCTCCTCGCTGCCGGCCTGCAGCAAGCGCGCCGCGACGGCGCGGCCTTTCGCGATCGCGCCGTTGATCGCCTCGACCATGGCGGTGCCGCCCATATGCAAGGAGCGCGCTCCGCCATGGCCTTGGCCGGCGCGCACGCTTTGCGTATCGGCCTGGATGTAGCGGAACGCCTCCATTGGCAGCCCCAGGAGATCGGCGGCGACCTGCGGAAAGCTGGTCTCGTGGCCCTGGCCGTTGGACTGCGTGCCGAGCAGCAATTCGACCTTGCCGTCGCCGGCGAATCGCACTTCCGCGCCTTCATGGGGCGCACCGCGCGACGTCTCCAGAAAACAGGCGATGCCGAGACCGCGCAGCTTGCCTTGTTGCGCCGATGCTTCGCGGCGCCGGGTGAAGCCCTCGCGATCGGCGGCGGCGAGCACGGCATCCACGTTGGCGGAGAAATCGCCGCAATCCATCACCGATCCCAGCGGCTTCCGATAGGGAAAATCCGTGATGAAATTCTGGCGACGCAACTCCGCGGGATCGCGACCCAGTTGGCGTGCCGCCAGATCCATCAGCCGCTCGATGATGTAGTTCGCCTCGGGCTTGCCGGCGCCGCGATAGGCGTCGATAGGCACGGTGTTGGTGAGAACCCCGTGCACATCCATGAAGATCGCCGGAATGGCGTAGAGCCCGCCCATGGCCGCCGAGGGCGCGTTGGTGGAGCAGCCGGGCGCGGCCGCCGAGACATAGGCGCCGAGATTGGCGATGGTCGCGACATCGAGCGCCAGCGTCTTGCCCGCCGCGTCGAAGGCGAGCCTCGCCCGAGTGATGTTGTCGCGGCCCTGGGTGGTGCTGAGGAAATCCTCGGCGCGCTCGCCCACCCATTTCACCGGCCGGCCGAGGCGGCGCGCGGCCCACAGCAGCATCACATACTCGGGATAGAGGAAATTCTTCGGGCCGAAGCCGCCACCCACATCGGGTGCCACGAGGCGGATGCGATCGCGGGGCACCCGGAACACGGAATCGGCGAGGTGGTCGCGAATGCCATGCACGCCCTGGCCGGTCAGCAACAGGTCGAAGCGCCCGGTCGCGGCGTCGTGACTGCCGATGGCGGCGCGCGTCTCCACCGGCGCGATGACCACACGGTTGTTGACGAGCTCGATTTCCACCGTGTGAGCCGCGGCGGCGAAGGCCGCGGCGACCGCGGCCTGATCGCCCTTCTGGAAGCGATAGGAGACATTGCCGGGCGCCGTCTCCCAGACCTGCGGCGCGCCCTCTCTCATCGCCGCATCGGCATCGACCACGGCTGGTAGCGGCTCGTAGTCCACCATCACCTGCTCGGCGGCGTCGCGCGCGGCATCGCGGCTTTCCGCCACCACGAAGGCGACCGGATCGCCCACATGGCGTACGCGGCCGCGCGCCAGCGCATGGCGCGGAGGCACGATGATCGGCGCCACCGTCTTGACCACCGCATTGCACGGCAGCGGTCCCAGCCCGTCAGCGGCGAGATTCGCTTCGGTGAAGACGCCGAGCACGCCCGGCATCGCCGCGGCAGCGGCGGTGTCGATGCCGAGAATCTTTGCATGACTGTGAGGCGAGCGCACCACGTAGGCGTGGAGCTGGCCGGCGCGGTTGCAATCCTCCACATAGCGCCCGCGTCCCACAAGGAAACGCTGATCCTCGAACCGGAGCAGGGACCTGCCCCGATACTGCATCGTCATTCCGCACATCCTCAGGAATTGCCGCCGCCCCCTCTTTATGGAGCGTGCGCCGCTGCTGCGCGAGAAATTTTCGCGCGTGTGAGACCTTGCCTTTGCCCGGCCACCGGGGCCACCTTAACCTGCTTCGCCTCACCGATCACGGGGAACAGCATTCTCATGGCGCCACCCGCACTCCCCTTCACCCGCTCCGAATATGCCGAGCGTTTGGCCAAGACCCGTGCCGCCATGTCGGCCAAAGGGATCGATCTGCTGATCGCCTACGATCCCTCCAACATGGCGTGGCTTACCGGCTATGACGGCTGGTCCTTCTACGTACATCAATGCGTGCTGGTGCCGCCCGAGGGTGAGCCGATCTGGTACGGCCGCGGCCAGGACGCGAACGGCGCCAAGCGCACCGCCTATCTCGCCCACGAGAACATCATCGGCTATGCCGACCACTACGTGCAGTCCACCGAGCGGCACGCCATGGACCGGCTCTCCGAGATCATCGGCGAGCGCCGCTGGGACAAGCTCCGCATCGGCGTCGAGATGGACAACTACTGGTTCTCGGCCGCGGCCTTCGCCTCGCTGCAGAAGCATCTGCCCAATGCGCGCTTCGTCGACGCGACCGGGCTGGTGAACTGGCAGCGCGCGGTCAAGAGCAAGCAGGAGCTCGACTACATGCGCAAGGCCGCGCGCATCGTCGAGCTCATGCATCAGCGCATCATGGAGACGGTCGAGCCGGGCATGCGCAAATGCGACCTGGTCGCCGAGATCTACGATGCCGGCATCCGCGGCACCAAGGAGTTCGGCGGCGACTATACCGCCGTGGTGCCGCTGCTTCCCTCCGGCGCGGATGCCTCGGCGCCTCATCTCACCTGGGACGACGCGCCCATGCGCAAGGGCGAAGGCACCTTCTTCGAGATTGCCGGCTGCTATCGCCGCTACCACTGCCCACTCTCGCGCACGGTGTTTTTGGGCAAGCCGACCCAGGCCTTCCGTGATGCTGAGAAAGCGACGCTCGAAGGCATGGAGGCGGGTCTCGCCGCGGCAAAGCCGGGCAACACCTGCGAGGACATCGCCAACGCCTTCTTCGCCGTGCTCAAGAAATACGGCATCGTGAAGGACAACCGCACCGGCTATCCCATCGGCATTTCCTATCCGCCGGATTGGGGCGAGCGCACCATGAGCCTGCGCCCCGGCGACAAGAGCGTGCTGAAGCCCGGCATGACCTTCCATTTCATGACCGGACTCTGGCTGGAGACCATGGGGCTCGAGATCACCGAGAGCATCGTGATCACCGAGACCGGCGTCGACTGTCTGGCGAACGTGCCGCGCAAGCTCTTCGTCAAGGACTGAGACCTTGCCGCTCCGCCCCTCGCCCATCGCCGCGACGGCGAATTTCGAAGCGGACGGCGTGCAGCATGGTTTCCTGACGCTACCGTATAGCCGCGACGATTCCGCCTGGGGCTCGGTGCGCATTCCCATCACCGTCGTGAAGCGCGGCACGGGGCCGACCGCGCTCATCACCGGAGCCAACCACGGCGACGAATACGAGGGCGTCGTCGCGCTCTTCGATCTCGCGCGCCGCCTCAAGCCGGAAGAAGTGACGGGTCGCGTCATCATGGTGCCGGCGATGAACTATCCGGCCTTCCGCGCCGGCACGCGCACCTCGCCCATCGACAAGGGCAACCTCAATCGCAGCTTTCCCGGCAAGCCGGACGGCACGGCGACAGAGAAGATCGCGGATTATTTCACGCGGCATCTGCTGCCGCTCGCCGACATCGTGCTCGATATCCATGCCGGCGGCCGCACCCTCGATTTCGTGCCGCTGGCGGCGGCGCATATCCTGCCGGACAAGGCGCAGGAGAAGGCCGCCTTCGCCGCGGTCGCGGCATTCGGCGCGCCCTATTCGCTGCGCATGGTGGAACTGGACGCCGTCGGCATGTACGACACTGAGGCGGAGACCCAAGGCAAGATCTTCGTCACCACCGAGTTGGGCGGCGGCGGCACGGCGCGGGTCGAGACCGTGGCGATCGCGCGCCGCGGCATTGCCGGCCTGCTACGCCATGCCGGCATCCTCGCCGGCAAGCCGGAGCGGCGCGAGACCAAGTTCCTCGCCATGCCGTCGGGCGATTGCTTCGTCATCGCCGATGACGATGGCCTGATCGAGCCGCTGATCGATCTCGGGCAGAAGGTCACGGCCGGCAGCGCCGTCGCCCGCGTCTATCCGATCGGCCGCACCGGCGTGGCGCCGGCCGAATATCACGCGCGCCTCGCCGGCATCCTCGCCGCGCGGCATTTCCCCGGCTTGGTGAAGGCCGGCGATTGCATGGCGGTCATTGCCGTGCCGGAGACGTGACCCAAGCGCGCGACTTTCGCCGCATTTCTTTCCTGGGAAGCGTGGTATAACCCCGCCTGGCGAGAAGCCTGGCGCCGATTTTCCCCACGTGGCTGCATGTGCTCTTTTCCCAGCGAGCCCGCCCCATGAGACGCCGCGAGTTCATCGTGCTCCTTGCCGGCGCCGGCCTCGCGCAGCCGCTCATGGCTCGCGCCCAGAATGCCGGCAAGGTCTATCGCATCGGGCTCTTGAGTAGCGGCGCGCCCGTCGCCGACGCCTCGCCCAATGGCGCGCCGCTGCTGCGCGGCCTCGCCAAGCTCGGCTATCAGCAGGACAAGAATTTCGTGTTCGAGCGCCGCGGCGCTGGCGGCAAGATCGAGCGCCTGCCCGACCTGTTCGCCGAGTTGGCAGCCAGCAAGGCCGATGTCGTCGTGACCTACGGCTATCCGGCGGCGCTCGCCGCCAAGAAGGTAGGGACGCTGGCGACGGTGGCGATCTTCGCGGGCGATCCGGTCGGCACCGGCCTGGTGGCGAGCCTGGCGCGGCCGGGCGGCAATCTGACCGGTATCTCCGATGTGTCCGTAGAAGTGACGCCGAAGCGGCTGGAGCTGCTCAAGGAGCTGGCGCCCAAGCTGCGTCGCGTGGCGGTGCTCTGGAATGCCAACGACCTCGGCATGACGCTGCGCTACCGCTCGCTGGAGACGGGCGCCAAGGCGCTCGATGTCGTAGTCGAGCCGCTGGGCGTGCGCGAGCCAAACGATTTCGACCAGGCCTTCGGCACGATGAACGGCAACATGCCGGACGCGATCATGATGGTCGCAGACTCGCTGACCATCCTCAATCGCAAACGGGTATTCGACTTCGCCGTGGAGCACCGGCTTCCGGCGATTTACGAGTTCGAATTCCTAGTGCGCGACGGCGGGCTCATGTCCTATGGGCCCGAGGAGGATGAGAGCTTCGGCCGCGTCGCGGCGCTGGTCGATCGCGTGCTCAAGGGCGCGGCACCAGCCAATCTGCCCTTCGAGGAGCCGAGGCTGTTCAAATTCGTCCTGAACCTGAAGGCCGCCAAGTCCATCGGCCTCGACGTTCCGCAATCCGTGCTCGCCCGTGCCGACGAAGTGGTCGAATAGCGCCGCAGCGCGGAACAGGTGAGTTGCCAGCCGCCATAGGGCATTATCGCGATCGCATGAGACCGCGGGGGAGTGGCCAGCTTGAGCGGACCAGGAGCAGCGGAAGCAACGGGCGGCGGCGAGCGCACCGCGGGCACGGCCGCGCCGATCTCCGACCGCCGCTCCCGCCGCGGCCGGATGGGCCTCTCGCTCAAATTCGCCCTCGCCCTGATCGGCTTGATCAGCCTGGCGCTGCTCGCCAACGGCGCCGTCAATATGTGGCTGAGCTATGGCGAGACCAAACGCGCGGCCGTCCTGGTGCAGCAGGAGAAGGCGCAAGCGGCGGCCGAGCGCATCCATCAGTTCGTGAGCGAGATCGAGCAGCAGATCGGCTGGACCACCCATGCGCAGTGGTCTGCCGGCTCCGTCGACCAGCGCCGCTACGACTTCGTCCGCCTGCTGCGGCAAGTGCCGGCGATCACCGAGCTGGTGCAGATCGACAGCGCGGGCAAGGAGCAGCTCAAAGTCTCGCGCCTCGCCATGGACGTGGTGGGAAGCGGCGTCGATCTCTCCACCGATCCGCGCTTCACCCGCGCCGTGGCCGATCGCGTCTGGTACAGCCCGGTCTATTTCCGCAAGGAATCCGAGCCGTACATGACCATCTCGGTCCTGCATTTCGGCCGCAACGCCGGCGTGACGGTCGCCGAGGTAAATCTCAAATTCATCTGGGATGTGGTGACCGCCATCAAGGTCGGCCAGGCCGGCTATGCCTTCGTGGTGAACGGGCAGGGCCGGCTCATCGCGCATCCCGACATCAGCCTCGTGCTGCGCGACACCGATCTCGCGCGCCTGCCCCAGGTCGCGTCGGCGCTGGCGGCGCTCCCCAATCACGCCTCCGAGGCGAACATGGTGGGCACCACGCTGACGCCGGAGGGCGGCAAGGTACTGACCGCCTATGCCGCCATTCCCGCGCTCGACTGGCTGGTCTTCGTGGAATTGCCGCTGCGCGAGGCGATGGCGCCGGTCTATTCGGCGCTGCTGGAGAACGGCCTGCTGCTGGGCCTCGGCCTGCTGCTGGCGGCGATCGCGGGCGCGATGCTGGCGCGGCGCATGACGGTGCCGATCCGCGAGCTGCAAGCGGGTGCCGAGCGGCTCGGCTCCGGCGAGCTCGGCCATCGCATCGAGATCCGCACCGGTGATGAGATCGAAGTGCTGGCCGATCGCTTCAACCGCATGGCCGGGCAGATCGCGGAATCGCACGCGACGCTGGAGGCGCGGGTCGAGGAGCGCACCAGGGATTTGGCGGAAGCCCTCGACCGCCAGACCGGAACCAGCGAAGTGCTGCGCGTCATCAGCCAGTCGCCCGGCAATCTTGACGCGGTGTTCAGCACGATGCTGGAGAATGCGCGCCGCATCTGCCGCGCGGAATTCGGTCGGCTCGCGCTCCACGATGACGGGCGGTTCCCGACCGCGGCCGTGGTCGGCGGCACGCCCGAGTACCGCCGCTTCCTGGAGCAGAACCCGGTGGTGCCATCCGACGGCTCGGTGCTCCACCGGCTAGCCGCCGAGCGCCGGATTATCCAGCTTCTCGACCTGACGCAGGAACAGTATTACCGCGAGCGCCACCCTTACGCGGTCGCGGCGGCGGAGCTCGGCCGTGCCAGGACCCTACTGGCCGTGCCGCTCCTCAAGGAAGGCGCGCTGATGGGCGCCCTCGTGCTGTTCCGGCAGCATGTCGAGGCCTTCACCGAGAAGGAGATCGCGCTGGTCGCGACCTTCGCCGATCAAGCGGTCATCGCCATCGAGAATGCCCACCTGCTGCAGGAGCTGCGGCGGCGCACCGCCGATCTCGCGCGCTCGGTGGAGGACCTGCGCACGCTGAGCGTGGTTGGCCAGGCAGTGACGTCGAGCCTCGACCTCAAGACCGTGCTCGGCACCGTGGTCGCCCGCGCCGTCGAGCTGGCGAATGCCGAGGGCGGCGCGATCTTCCGCTACAGGCGAACCGAGAAGCAATTCCAGCTCTGGCATGCGGCGGGTTTCGACACGGCATTGATGGCGCGGCTGCACGATCTCGCGGTGGATCACGACCGCACCGAGCTCGGCCATGCGGCGCGCGACAATCAACCGGTCGAGATCGCCGATCTGGCGGCGGCGGCGGGCGCGCCGCTCCGCGACATCTTCTTCGAGGCTGGCTTCCGCTCGGCGCTGATCGTGCCCCTGGTGCGCGGCGGCCGCATCTTCGGCGCGCTGGTTGTGCAGCGCAAGCGGTCCGGCCCGTTCAGCGGCAGCACGCTCGACATCCTGCAGACCTTCGCCAGCCAATCGGTGTTGGCGATCCAGAACGCACGACTGTTCCGGGAAATCGAGGAGAACGGCCGCCAGCTCGAGATCGCGAGCCAGCACAAGTCGCAATTCCTCGCCAATATGAGCCATGAGCTGCGCACGCCGCTGAACGCGATCCTGGGCTATGCCGAGCTGCTGGTGGACGGCATCTATGGCGAGCTCTCGGAGAAGGCGCGCGGCGTGCTGGAGCGCGTGCAGAACAACGGCAAGCACCTGCTGGGGCTCATCAACGACGTGCTCGATCTCTCCAAGATCGAGGCCGGGCAGCTGACGCTGTCGATCTCTGACTACGCCATGCCCTCGGTGATCGAGGCGGTGACGACCGCGACGGAATCCCTGGCCAAGGCGAAGGGACTCACGCTCGAGGCAGCGACGGCCACCGATCTACCACTGGGCCGCGGCGACGAGCGTCGCCTCACCCAAGTGCTGCTCAACCTGGTTGGCAATGCCATCAAATTCACCGATACGGGATCGGTGCGGATCGCGGTGCATGCCGCCAACGGCTATTTCGACGTCGCGGTCAGCGATACCGGGCCCGGCATCGCCGAATCCGACCAGGCCAAGATCTTCGAGGAATTCCGCCAGGTCGACAATTCCGACACGCGGCGCAAGGGCGGCACCGGCCTCGGCCTCTCCATCTCCCGGCGCATCGTCGAGCTGCATGGCGGCAGCATCACCGTCGAGTCCGAGCTGGGGAAGGGCTCCACTTTCCACGTCATCATTCCCGTCGCGGTGGACATGACCAAGGAGGTCGCGTGAGCAAGCGAATTCTGGTTGTCGAGGATACCGAGGACAACCGGCAGATCATCCGCGACCTCCTGACCAGCGTCGGCTTCGAGATGCTGGAAGCGGTGACCGGCGAGGAAGGCGTCGCCATGGCGAAACAGCATCGGCCGGACCTGATCCTGATGGACATCCAGCTTCCCGTGCTCAACGGCTACGAGGCGACGCGACAGATCAAGGCTGATCCGGCGCTCCGCCACATCCCGATCATTGCGGTCACGTCCTATGCGCTCTCCGGCGACGAGGTGAAGACCCGCGAGGCGGGCTGCGACGCCTATGTCGCCAAGCCCTTCAGCCCGCGCCAGCTCCTGGCGAAAGTGCGCGAGTTCGTGGGCTGACGCGGCGACCATGCGCGATCCTCCGCTCATCCTGGTAGTCGACGACAACGAGGCGAACCTCGACATCGCCCGCAGTCGGCTGGAAAGCCAGCGCTACCAGGTGGCGACCGCGCTCGACGGCGAAGCCGCCATCGAGCAGGTACGCGCGCTCTCGCCCGACCTGGTGCTGCTGGACATCATGATGCCGAAGCTCGACGGCATCGAAGCGACGCGGCGACTCAAGAGCGACCCGACCCTGCCCTTCATCCCGATCATCCTGCTCACCGCGAAGAGCGATGCCAAGGACGTGGTGGCGGGCCTCGACGCGGGCGGCGACGACTATCTCAGCAAACCCTATGACCACGCTTCGCTGCTCGCCCGCGTGCGCGCCATGCTGCGCATCAAGGCGCTGCACGACACCGTCGAGACGCAGCGCCTGGAGCTGGCCGCGCTCAACACCGACCTAGAGGCGCGCGTCGCAGCGCAGGTCGCAGACATCGAGCGCATCGGCCGCCTCAAGCGGTTCCTGGCGCCGCAGCTCGTCGACATGGTGGTCTCCTCCGGTGACGACAAGATCTTCGAGAACCACCGCCGCGACATCGTCGTGTTGTTCTGCGACATGCGCGGCTTTACCGCTTTCTCGGAGACGACGGAGCCGGAAGAAGTGATGGGCGTGCTCCGGCAATATCACGATGCCATCGGCCCGTTGGTGCACCAGCATGAGGGGACGCTGATGCGCTTCATCGGCGACGGACTCATGGTGTTCTTCAACGATCCGATCCCCTGCGCCGATCCGGCGGTGCGCGCGGTGCGGCTCGCCGACGCCATGCGCGCCGCGGTCGCCGCCCTGACGACGACATGGCGCCGGCAAGGGCACCAGATCGGCTTCGGCGTCGGCATCGCCCAGGGCTATGCGACGCTGGGACAGATCGGCTTCGAGGGCCATGTGGACTACACCGCCATCGGCACCGTCACGAACCTCGCCGCGCGCCTCTGCGGTGCCGCGGGCGACAACCAGATCCTGATCAGCCAACGCGTCGCCGCCGCCGTGGAGGGCGTCGCCATCCTCGAGGAGCTGGGCGCCCTCGAGCTCAAGGGACTGAGCCGGCCCGGCAGTGTCTTTCAGGTGGTCGGCCTGCGCTAGCCGGGTGCCGGCCTACTCGCCCGCGAGCACCGCCGGCGGAATCACCTGGACCGGCGCATTGCTCGCGGCGGATGCGATCGCCGCGGGCTCGATCTTGTCGAGGCGGATCACGACGCGGCGATTGAGCGCCTGGTTCTGCGGAATGGGATTGCCCGCGGCATCGCGGTTGGGTGCCTTGGGAAAGGTATCGGCGTAGCCCGCGGCGCGCAGCTTGTGCGCGGGAATGCCGGCATCGAGGAAGAAATGCACCACCGCCGAGGCACGCGCGGTGGAGAGCTCCCAATTCGAGGGAAAGCGCACGGTGCTGATGGGCGCGTCGTCGGTGTGGCCCTCGACCGTGATCTGGTAGTCGCGGAACTCCTCGGCGCCGAGCTTCACCGCGATATCGCGGAGGATCGCCTCACCCGCCTTGCTGAGCGTGGCGGAGCCGCTGTCGAAGAAGGCGGCGCTGCTCATCTCCAGCGTGGTGATGCGATTGCCCTTGTCGATCGCCGGCGCGTTGGCCTGCGGCTTCGGGTCACTCAGGATCTCCGGCGGCACGAAGGAGGAAATATCGAGCGTCGGCGGCGCCTTCGCTTGTGGCCGCTCCTCGATCTTCGCGGGCGGCGTGGCAGCGACATCCTGCGTCGCGTGGTCGGCGTGCTCGACGCCGTGCAGCGGAAGGTTGCCCTCGAGGAAATCCTCGTGCGCCGGTAGCGGCATGTACCGCACGACTTCGATCGGCTGCGACGTGCTCTTCTTCTGCACCGTGACGGCGAGGAAGATCGCGAAGAAGCAGAGCAGCAGCGTGATCATGTCGGCGTAGGTCATGAGCCAGTCGTCGACATGGGCGGCGGCATGCTCGGGCCGCCGCCGGGCTAGCCGGCCGTAGGTCATGCGCGGACGACCTCCAGGCGCAAGGGCGCCGCCGTCGGGCGCTGGTCGAGCTTCAGCGTGTTGATGTAGTCGTGGCGCTCCGGCCTGAGGAAGCTGTTCAGCCGGTCCTTGATGTACATGGGCGATTTGTCACCCACCAGCATGACCATGCCCTCGGTGATGAGCTGGTTGCGGAACCGCCGCTTGGCGACGGTCTGGCGCAGCTTGGAGGCCGCGGGCATGTAGACGATGCGAGCCGACACCACGCCGTAAAGGGTGGAGAGGAACGCGACCGACAGGCTGGCGCCGATGTTCGAGACATTGTCGTTGAGGCTGCACAGCATGGCGACCATGCCCACCAGCGTGCCGATCATGCCGAAGGCCGGTGCGTGGCTTGTCATGGTCTGCAGTACATCGACCGGGATGCTGTCGCGCTCGAAGCCGGCGTCGGCCGCCGTCTCCATCATGGCGCGCACCTCCTCGACCGAGTAGCCGCTCACCACCATGTTGAGGCCGTATTTGACGAAGGGATCGTCGATGCCGCGCTTGGCGAGGCTCGCCTCCAGGCGGCGCACGCCCTTCTCCTTCACCAGATAGGCCCAGGCGATGATCTCCATCATGTCGTGATGCAGATTGTCCTGCGGTACGGCCGAGGGCTTGCGGAACATCTCGGCGATGACGCCAAGGGCCTTGCGGACGTCCTCGGCCTCGAAGCTCATGAAGGCGACGGCGATGACGCCGCCCACCACGATCACCAATCCCTCGATACTGAAGAAGGCGAAAGGGCTGTGGGTGCTGAGCACGACCGCGCCCAGGATCAGGAGGAGGCTGAACAGCACGCCGATGACGGGCGCGCGCAGCAATGGCTCGATGGAGCGCTGGCATAAACTCAACATGACATCTCCTCACCTCGGACAGGCCGGCTCGCGAGGTCATGCGCAAGCAATCGGCGTGCCACCCATGGCAGGTCGCTAAGCATTGCAAAACCTAGGGTTTGGAGAGCCGATCCGCAGCGCCGCGAAAGGCCGGTCGGGCTCAGCGGAAAATTATGGCGCGGCGGCCCGGCGATTCTGCCGGCCCCGCGTCGCCGCACCCGACGCCACTTCAGGCGCTGTTAAGATTGATTAACCAGACGGGGGAAGAGGCCCCGTCGGTCTTCTAGAGAGCGCGCTTCTCCGTCTGTGGCTCGACCACGGCGACAAAGCGATTGCCCTGCCAGACCTCGACGCCGAATCCCATGCGCAGCGAGCTGATCAGCATCTTGCGCGCAAGCTCCAGCGCCTCGCCATCATGGGTCGACGTGAAGGTTCGCGAGCCGAGCGAATGACGCGAGGCGTTCACGACGAAGCAGCGATAGTCCGACATGGCAAAGCTCCGGCTTGCGCATGGGCACAATCCGATCGCGGCGAGGAATTCACAATCAGGGGAACCCTGATCTCGTCTCGGAAAATCGCGGAGGGGCCCGGCGATAGACCGCGCCACAGCGCTGCACGCGTCGCGACGCTGCGCACGGATTGTGTTCTTCCGGAGGCGCGCTTGCGCCGACGGTGCGGCTTCACAAATCGCTTTCAAGCGCCGGCGGTGCGGACGCGATTTTCCGACCGGGAAATGAAAGCATTCAGATGCGTCATCCTGCGACTTCCCTCACGCGACTGGCACTGACACTGCTGCTCGGAAGCTTCCTGACGCTTTCGGGATTTCCCACCGGCGTGATCACCGACCATGGCGGCGGCGCACAAGCCGCTGGCGGCGGCGGCGGTGGTGGCGGCGGTGGTGGTGGCGGCGGTGGCGGAAACGGTGGTGGTGGCGGAAACGGTGGTGGTGGCGGA
>JADMIO011096027.1_pt1 | contig 22269 bp, 14 predicted proteins | sample 8958161 | NCBI WGS metagenome assembly JADMIO01 (sample SAMN16585339, study PRJNA669376) | soil metagenome | isolation source: Crop rotation soil | place: USA: Cullars Rotation, Alabama | collected 2011
GGCGCGGGCCAGCGCGATGCCGCCGCCGACAATCTGCTGCATATCGTCGCCGCCGACCGCGAGTGGAACGAGGATGCGGCGCGAGCCAAATTGCTGGCGCTGTTCGAGGCCGTCGGCCTCGAAGACCCGTGGGTCGCCGCGCAGCGCCGCCGCCTGTCGCTGATCCTGTTCGGCTGATGGCAGAGGCCGCGCCCTCAACCATTCAGCCCATCCAGCGGATCGCGATCTTTCCGCTGCCCGGCGCGGTGCTGTTCCCGGGGCTGCACCTGCCGCTCCATATCTTCGAGCCGCGCTATTCGGCGATGGTGCAAGAGGTGCTGGCGCGCGACCGGCAGATCGGGATGATCCAGCCGCGCCAGCTTCCCGGCGAAGAGCATCGCGAGCCGCCCGCACTCTATGACATCGGCTGCGTCGGCCGCATCATCGATGTCGAAGCGCTCGACGAAGGGCGGTTCAACCTGGTGCTCGAAGGCGTCGCCCGCTTTCGCGTCCGCCGCGAACTCGACGTCACCACGCCGTTCCGCCAGGTCGAGGCCGAAATCGAGACCGAGGCGGAAGCGAGCGCGGTCCTCGCGAGCATCGAGCGCGCGAGCCTCGAGCGCGAGGCGAAGCGTTTTGCCCAGCGGCAGGGTTATGTCGTCGACTGGGAATCGGTCAGCAAGCTCGACGATGCGACGCTCGTCAACGGCATCGCACAGGTCGCGCCGTTCGACGCCGCGGCGAAACAGGCGCTGCTCGAAGCGACGCCGATCGATGCCCGCGCCGAACTGGTCGTCCAGATGATGCAATTCTTCGGCCGCTTCGACGGCGACGACGGGCGCGCGACGCTGCAATAGGCTTTAGAGTCTTCAGGACAGACTCTAGTGCGGCTTGGCACCGGCATGACGCATGATGTCCGCCAGCGCGCGGCGGACGATATGGCGATCGCTTTCGCAAAGCCGCTCGGCGGCGTCGGTCACGATCAGCCGATGACGGACCAGCGCCTGTTCGGCAGCAAGGCCCTGCGCATCGCCACGCGCGCCGCGCCGTCCGGCCCAGTCCGCCACCAGGCGGTCGGCCACCCGCGCCGCGAGGCTGTCGGCGGCATGCCGTTCGGCAAGATCGAGCGCATCGCCATCGGCAAGCCACGCGTCGGCGCCTGCGTCGACCATCGCGTCGAGCGACAGCATCGCCGTCACCCGCCGGCGTCCCGCGCAGCGCTGATCGCCGTGCAGCCGCAGGCGCAGCGCCTGCAATTCGGCGCGCAGCTGCCAGTTGACATAGGTGGTGAAGCGCGCGCGTTCAGGATCATAATGGCCGGCGGCACGGTGAATCGCGATCGCGCACGCCTGCTGCGCATCCTCGGCGACGTCCGACAAACCATAGGCCCGGGTGAAATAGCGCACGCGCGGCGCGAGCAGCGCAGCAAGCCGGACAAACGCGCGGTCGGCCGCCGCCCGCGTCCGCGCCCCCGGCGCCGTGTCGATCGCGTTGCGCGCTTCGATCAATGCCATCACCGCGCGTTCCAGCGCATCGCTTTTTTCCGACATGGCCATTCCCCCAACCCACGCGGCCAATCGCCGCAAGGCCAGGATTAAGCCATCGTGGTTAGCGGCGGCATGCCAGCGACCTAAGTAGAAATACGTAACGTCGCCCCCGCGTAGGCGGGGGCCGCCGTCGGTTTACGCAACGACGAAGGAGTAAGGCTGCCAGCGGCCCCCGCCTGCGCGGGGGCGACAAGGGTTCAGATTTCAGCACCCGTCAGCAAGCGCGGCAGGTCGCCCGCCTCGCCGCGGGCTTCCTCCATGAAAAAGCGCTTGAGCAGCGGCAACCGCTGGACTGCGCCGAGCCCGGCCCGGCGGACCGCCGAAGCGGTGCGCCCCGGAATGCCGAACAATCGCGTCAGCCCGTCGGTCGCCAGGCTGACCATCAGGCTGTCGAGCCCGCGCCAGCGCTGGTAGCGCGCGAGCAAGGCCGCATCGCCAAGGTCGAGCCCGACGTGCGCGCCCTCGACCAGCACCTCGGTCAGCGCCGCGACATCGCGGAGGCCAAGGTTGAGCCCCTGCCCCGCGATCGGGTGGATGCCGTGCGCCGCGTCACCGACGAGCACCAGCCGTTCGGCAGTGATCGAGGCGGCGTGGTGGAAGCCGAGCGGGTAGGTCATCCGCGGTGCGACCAGTTCCATCGCACCGAGCAGTCCGCCCGCGCGCTTTTCCAGTTCGGCGGTGAAACCGCGGTCGCCGAGCTTGGCGAAGCCCGGCCCGTCCTTTTCCGACACCGTCCACACGAACGCCGAGCGATGCCGGCCCTGCGCGTCATCGACGAGCGGCAGCAGCGCGAAGGGCCCCGCGGGGTAGAAAATCTCGTGCGCGACCTGGCCGTGCGGCTTTTCGTGCGCGACCGCGCCGATCATCGCATGATGATGATAGGACCAGTTCGCGATGCTGAACCCCGCCGCGTCGCGCGTCGGCGACCGGCGCCCTTCGGCGACGATCAGCAGCGGCGCCGCGAGCCGGGTGCCGTCGGCAAGCGTCAGCGTGACGCCATGCGCGTCGATCGTGCGATCGGCGACGCGCGCCGGCATATGGAGCCGCACCAGCGGCGCATCGGCGAGCGCCGCCGCGAGCGCCAGGCGCAGCTGGCGATTCTCGATCATCGTGCCGAGCGCGGCGCTATCCTCTGCCGTGACGAAGTCGAGCTCGCCGCCACGCCCCTGCCCCGGCACGCCGTCGCCGACCTTGATCGCGCGGATCGGGCAACCATGGCCCGCGAGGCGGTCCGCAATCCCCAGCACCTCGAACATCTGCCATGTCGCACTCGCGATCGCCGAGGCACGGCCATCGAACCCCGGCGCGATCGTCGCGACCGGATCGGCGGGATCGACGATCTGGCTCGACAGGCCATGGTGCGCGAGGGCGAGGGCCAGCGCCTGGCCGACCAGGCCGCCGCCGGAGATCAGGACATCGCTGCGCAGCATCTCGTTCATCGCATCGCCCTAGAACATTTTTCCGATCGAAGGGAAGAATTTCCCCATCCTTGCCCCGGACGCGATGCGGAGGGTAATGGCTGAAAACGACCGGAAGCGGCCGTTCCCATTATCGTCATCGTCACCCCGGACTTGATCCGGGGTCCATGACTTCAGCGCCGCTGTGGATCCCGGATCAAGTCCGGGATGACGAAGTGAAAGACAGAAACGGCCATATAGAAGCTAATCGTCGCCCCCGCGAAGGCGGGGGCCGCTGGCAGCCTTACGCAAGGCCGACGGGGCCCCCGCCTTCGCGGGGGCGACGGTTATGGATGGTCAGCGAACGTCCGCTTCCCACCCCAAAGCCGTCATCAACCCTTAAAAAAACGCTGTCCTACATTATCGGCGCGGCATAGCGTCATTCGATGCTTCGTCCGGCCATCCGCTCCCTGTTCCCTCCCCGGTGCCGAACCGCGGTGGTGGACGAACAAAGGGGGGATGTAGTGTGACCTTTGTGACCTTTGGAATATATGGAACGCATGGCGGCGTGCCGCCGGGGTGCGCTTGACGGCGAGTCCGCCCCATGCGCATATCGCCGCAGTTAACCGACAGGGACCCGAATTCAGCATGGCAAGCCGCAGGGCCATCACCGCAAAGGCCGACTGGCGCACCGTTTTCCGGGCGAGTATCGCGCGATCGCTGGTGATCGCGGCGGCGGTCGCGCTGGGCCTGTTCACATTGTTCCTGACGCTCGCGCTGATCACCTATGACGGCACCGACGCCGCGATCCACACCGCCGCCGGCGGCAATCCGTCGAACTGGATGGGCAGCGCGGGCGCGTGGTTCGCCGACCTGATGCTGTTCGTCGGCGGCGGTGCGATCATATTGCTGCTGCCGCTGCTCGGCATCATCGCGTGGCGGCTGTGGGCGATGACGCCGCAGCCGTGGTGGAAGCGCCAGCTCGCCTTTGCCTTTGCCGCAATCCTGCTCGTCGGGCTCGGGCTGCAGCTCTGGGCACCCGACAGCAGCGCGCCGCTGCCGGCGGGCTGGGGCGGGATCATCGCATTGATCGTCGGCAGTGCGGTCGATCCGCTTTTCGAACGCGCGGGCGATCCGGCCGCGGCGCTGATCCGGTTCGGAACGATCATCCTCCTGGTCGGGATCGGCCTGTGGTTCGCCTATCGCGCGCTGCGGCTCGAAAAGGGCTGGGCGTCGCGTTTCAAGCTGCCCGCCGCCGAAGGCAGCCGCATCGCGCCGCCCGCCAAGGCGGCCGACGACGAAGCCAAGGCGCCGGGCCTGATCGAACGCGTCGTCAAACCGCGCGCGGTGGCCGAGCCGAGCGACCGCGCGCCGCCCGAAATCGCCGACCCCGCGCAGCGTTCGGCGCCCTCGAAACCGCGCCCGAAGCCGCAGACCGAGCTGTTCACCAATTATCAACTGCCGTCGATCGACCTGCTCGCGCCGCCGCCGCCGGGGCCGACCGGGCAGATCGACAAGGCCGGGCTCGAACGCAACGCACGCCTGCTCGAATCGGTGCTCGAGGATTTCCAGGTCAAGGGTGTCGTCACCGCGGTCCGTCCCGGCCCCGTCGTCACCATGTACGAACTCGAACCCGCGCCGGGTACGAAGGCGAGCCGCGTATCGAACCTCGCCGACGATATCGCGCGCAACATGTCGGCGCTGTCGGCGCGCATCGCGCCGATCCCGGGGCGCACCGTCATCGGCATCGAATTGCCCAACGCCAATCGCGAATCGGTGGTGCTGCACGAAATCATCGGCAGCGCGCTGTTCCAGGACCAGACCGGGGCGCTGCCGATCATCCTCGGCAAGAATATCAGCGGCGACCCGATGATCGCCGACCTGGCGCCGATGCCGCACCTGCTGATCGCGGGTACCACGGGTTCGGGCAAATCGGTCGGCCTCAACGCCATGATCCTGTCGTTGCTCTATCGCCTCGGCCCCGACCAGGTGAAGATGATCATGATCGATCCCAAGATGCTGGAACTCAGCGTCTATGACGATATTCCGCACCTGCTCGCGCCGGTGGTGACCGAACCCAAAAAGGCGATCCGGGCGCTGAAATGGGCGGTCGAGCAGATGGAAGATCGCTACCGCATGATGTCGTCACTCTCGGTGCGCAACCTCGCCTCCTACAATGACAAGGTCCGCGGCGCGCTCGCCAAGGGCAAATCGCTGGGGCGGCGCGTCCAGACCGGTTACGATCCCGACAGCGGCCAGCCGGTCTATGAGGAAGAGGCGCTCGATTACAGCCCGCTGCCGCAGATCGTCGTCGTCGTCGACGAACTCGCCGATCTGATGATGACCGCGGGCAAGGAAGTCGAATTCCTGATCCAGCGGCTGGCGCAAAAGGCGCGCGCGGCGGGTATCCACCTGATCCTAGCGACGCAGCGCCCGTCGGTCGACGTCATCACCGGCGTCATCAAGGCGAATTTGCCGACGCGCATCAGCTTCAACGTCACCAGCAAGATCGACAGCCGCACCATCCTGGGCGAAGCGGGCGCCGAGCAATTGCTCGGCAAGGGCGACATGCTCTACGTCCCCGGCGGCAAGCAGATCACACGTATCCACGGCCCCTTCGTGTCGGATGACGAGGTGCGCGCGGTCGCCGATCACTGGAAGGGCCAGGGCCGTCCCGACTATATCGAAAGCGTCACCGAGGATCCCGAGGATGGCGGCTTCGCGATGGAGGGCGCCCCCGCGGGCGGCGACAGCGCCGAGGACCGCATGTACGCCAAGGCCTGCCAGATCGTCGTCGAAAGCCAGAAGGCATCGACGAGCTGGCTGCAGCGCCAATTGCGGATCGGCTACAACAGCGCCGCACGCCTGATCGAGCGGATGGAGGAGGAAGGGCTGGTCAGCCCGCCGAACCATGTCGGCCGCCGCGACGTGCTGACCGACCAATATGGGCAGCAAAGATAGGAACCGTCGGGGCGACGCGCCGTTTATTGGCGCAGCTTCCATTTCCTTGTCATCCCGGCGCAGGCCGGGATGACAGAGAGATGAAAGCGCGGTTCAGACCAAGTTCAATGCCCGGGCGCCATCAACCGGCCCGAACGACAACGGAAAAATGAGAGCGAGATGATTTTGAAGAACCCCCTCACCCGCACCGCCGCCTGGATGCTCGCCCCCGTCGCCGCCGCCGGGCTTGCGCTCGGCGTACCGGCGATCGCGCAGACGTCGAACACGCTGGCATCGGTGCAGGCGCATCTCAAATCGACCAGCTCGATGACCGCCGATTTCACCCAGACCGACCGCAACGGCCAGCGGCTGACCGGCAAGCTGACCCTGAAGCGCCCCGGCAAGATCCGTTTCCAGTATCAGAAAGGCGTGCCGCTGCTGATCGTCGGCGACGGCAGTTCGCTGACGATGATCGACTATGAGGTGAAGCAGGTGCAGCGCTGGCCGGTGAAGAATTCGCCGCTCGGCGCCCTGCTCGACCCCGACCGCGACCTCAGCAAATATGCGAAGGTTCTGCCCACCGGCAACGACGGGGTGCTGAGCGTCGAGGTCAAGGACCCGAAGCGCCCCGAATATGGCACGATTACCATGGTGTTTATCCGCGACGGCGCCTCGCCCGGCGGCCTCCGCCTGCGCGGCTGGGTGGCGCTCGATTCGCAGAACAACCGGACGCGAATCGACCTTGCCAACCAGAAGTTCAACGTCACGGTCGCCGATTCGCTGTTCAAATGGACCGACCCCCGGCCCAAACAGCGCGGCCGCGCCGGCTGACGTCCGTCAGCGATCTGGGCGGGTTACGGCCGATAGTGGACGTTTGCGTTTCTTTACCTCGTCATTCCCGCGAAGGCGGGAATCCCGCTTTTTCCTGCACCGTCGTCAAGCGGGATCCCCGCCTTCGCGGGGATGACGAAGTAAGGCTAAGGCAGTTCACCATCCTATAGCCGCGGTCGATTTCAAACTCCCCGCGCATTTTCCAGACCAACTGCCGCCCTGTATCGACGAACTGCAAATCCGGCCCGCGTCCGCAAACTTTGTTCAGCTTGGCGACAGGGAAGACCGGCTAATTCAACACTCGAAGGCGCCAATACGGCCCCGGACTTGGGTTTCCCCCTGTTGCCCCATCCGGAACGCCCGGCACCTTCATTCAAGAGCGTGACGAACGCTGACCTTGAACCCCCGTTCCACCGCCCCTGGAACGGGGGTTTATGCTATCCGGCGTGTTTCGCCACAGGCGTGGCGGGCCGGTACCTTATGCTGACAAAGACGCCGTTGCACCGCTCCGCCTGCGCCGATAGAGCCACCGCATGACAAGCATCGCATCCTGGAACATCAACAGCGTCCGCGCCCGCATCGGCATCGTCGAGAAATTCTTGCGCGAAGAGGCGCCCGACGTCCTCTGCCTGCAGGAAACCAAGGTCGAGTGCGGCATCTTCCCCAAGGATATGTTCCAGTCGCTCGGCTATGAACATATCGCGACCCACGGCCAGCGCATGCATCATGGCGTCGCGATCGTCAGCAAGCTGCCGCTGACCGATGTCCGCAAATATGACTGGCATGTCTATATTCCCGCCGGCGGCGATATCGCCGACCGCGAACTCAACCCCAAATTCGGACAAAAGCTCGACTTCTTCGGCCGCATGACTGAATGGGCGGGCACGCTCGACCAGCCGACGGTCCTGACCGGCGACTTCAACGTCGCGCCGCTCGAAAGCGACGTCTGGAACCACAAGGCGCTGCTCGACGTCGTCAGCCACACGCCGATCGAGGTCGAAACGCTTGGCCGCCTGCAAGCGGCGTCGCAGTGGGTAGACCTTGGCCGCCACTTCATCGCCGCGCCGACGCCGCTCTATACCTGGTGGAGTTACCGCGCCAAGGATTGGGAGGCGTCGAACCGCGGCCGCCGGCTCGACCATATGTGGATCACCCCCGACCTGCTCCCGCAGGCAGTCTCGCACCGCATCGTCCAGCCCGCGCGCAGCTGGGAACGGCCGTCGGACCATATCCCGCTGGTGACGGAGTTCGCTTTTTGAGCGACGACGCAAACGACGCTTCGGGCGACTCGTTGCGCGATAGGGGCGCCCGCCGCGCTGCGCGCGCGATCGACGCGCTGCGCCGCGGCTGGCCCTTCCGTATCGAGGGGAACGACGGGGCGCTCGACCTGCTTGCGGTCGAAAGCGCGCGCGACGCGGCGCTGCACGGCTTCGGCGGCAGCGACATATTGCTCTCGGGCGAGCGTGCGGTCACGCTCAAGCTCACCAATCAGCGCGTCGCGGCGACGCCGGGGCCGGTGCGGCTCGCGAATGCCGGCGGCAGCGTTGCGGCGGCGCTGGCAATCGCCGACCCGGCGCTCGACCTCGCCCACCCGCTCAAGGGTCCGTTCCGTACCGTCGCGACCGGCGGCGAAGCGGCGGCGGCCGCCGCGATGACGATGGCGCGCCATGCCGGGCTGCTGCCCGCCTTTTTCGTGCGCGATGCCGCGGGCGATGCCGAAACGCTCTGCACCGCCAACGATGTCGCCACATTGCTCGATCCCGCGCGGCTCGAGGTCGCGGCGCGCGCGCGCCTGCCCGTCGAAGCGAGCGAGAGCGCCGAGATCGTCGCCTTCCGCTCGCCCGAGGAAGCATCGGACCATGTCGCGCTGGTGATCGGCAAGCGCGACGGCAATCCGCCCGTCGTGCGGCTGCACAGCGAATGCCTGACCGGCGACGTGCTCGGCAGCCTCAAATGCGATTGCGGGCCGCAGCTTCACGCCGCGCTCCACGCGATGGCCGACGCGCCGTGGGGGGTGCTGCTCTATCTGCGGCAGGAAGGCCGCGGCATCGGGCTGGTCAACAAGCTGCGCGCCTATGCCTTGCAGGATCAGGGCTATGACACCGTCGACGCCAACCTGCGGCTGGGCTTCCCGGTCGAGGCGCGCGATTTCGCGATCGCCGGGCGGATACTCGACCTGCTGAACATCCCGCGCATCCGGCTGATGACGAACAACCCCGAAAAGGTCGCGCGGCTGGAGAAGGAAGGCGTCGAAGTGGTCGAGCGCATTCCGCTGGCGCTGCCGACGAACAAATATAACGAGCAATATCTCGCAACCAAGCGCGACCGGACCGGGCACCAATTATAGCCGTCGCCCCCGCGAAGGGCGCCCAGAGTCACGTGCCTCTGGGTGCGGCCGCTGGCAGCCTTGCGCTACGCCGATAGCGGCCCCCGCCTTCGCGGGGGCGACGATGTTTTAATGCACGAAGCGCGCGACGACGTCGCGATAGCTGCGGCTGACCTTCACCTGCGCGCCTGATCCCAATACCAGGAAGCATTCGCCGTTGGTGTGCGGCTTGACCTGCTTGACCTGGCTGAGGTTCACGATCGTCGAACGGTGGACGCGCTGGAAATTGCGCGGGTCGAGCCGCTTCTCCAGATCCTTCATCGTCTCGCGCAGGATCAGGCTGTTATCGGCGGTATAGATGCACATATAATCGCCCGCAGCGTCGATCCGCTCGATGCTGTCGACGTCGACGCGGAAGATCTGGCCGCGATCCTTGATGTTGATCATCTTTTCATAGCGGTCGGCGGCGTGCGCGTCGGGCTGAACCTCGGCGTCATAATCGTCGGCCACTTCGGGCGCGACTTCGGCGAGCACTGTCTTCAACCGTTCGACCTCGGCCGCGCCGCGCTTTTCGGCGAGGCGCTGGCGGACGCGGTCGAGTGCGTCGGCGAGCCGCTCGGGCTCGACCGGCTTGACCAGATAATCGACCGCCTGCGCCTCGAACGCCCGGATTGCATGGTCCGAATAAGCGGTGACGAAGACGACGAGCGGCGGTTCGACTTCCATCAAACCCTGGATCACCGAAAAACCGTCAAACCCCGGCATCTGGATGTCGAGGAAAACAAGGTCGGGCTTATGCGTCTTGATCTTTCTGATGGCCTCCCGGCCATTGAGGGCGGTGTCGACGATTTCGACATCGCTATGGGCCTCGAGCCGCAGTTGCAGCCCCTGGGTGGCCAATTTTTCATCATCCACCAGGATGGTTCTGATCGTCATGTGCGTTCGGTTCCAATCGTCACTTGCCCATCGGGCTGAAACGGAAACTCGATAACCACCGTGAACCCGCCCTCAGCGCCCATATGGACGTCGAACCGGTGCTGGTCGCCAAAAGCCTGCGCCAGCCGGTCCCTGATATTGGCTAAACCCACACCGGTCGATTCCGTTGCAATGCCTGTGGTGGGGTCCGCACCGTCGCCTGACAATCCCGATCCAGTGTCGGACACGGTGATCCGGACATTTTGACCGGCAAGCTGTGCGGAAATCGTGATATCGGCGCCGTCCTCCTGCGGCGTCACGGCGTATTTGATGGCATTTTCAATCAGCGGCTGCAGCAAAAGCGAGGGCAATCGCGCGCGCGCAACCGCCGGATCGATGGCGAAATGCGGGCGCAGCCGTTCTTCGAACCGCATTTTTTCGATGTCGAGATACAGCTTCAGCGTCTCGATTTCCTGCGCCAGCGTCACCTGCGCGGTCGGTTCGTTGGCCAGCGTGTAGCGCAGGAACGCCGACAGGCGCGACAGCATCGCGTTCGCGGGCTCGGACTGTTTGAGCAACACCAGCGTCGAAATGCTGTTCAGCGTGTTGAACAGGAAATGCGGATTGAGCTGGTAGCGCAGCATCGCGAGCTGCGCCGACGCCGCCTGCGTTTCCAGCCGCAGCATGCGGTCATTCTGTTCCTCGAGCTGGAGGAAATAGTTGATCGCGAAATAAAGCGCCGACCAGGCACCGAGCGAGGTCGCGTCGATATAGAAGGTGCCGAGCAGCAGGCTGGTGAAGCCGACGTCGCTCGCCGGGTTCTGGATCTGCTGCACCCAGGCGTCGATGAACGCCCAGAGCGCGGTCGCGAGCCCCGCGAGCCCGAAGCTCATCCCCCACATCAACAGCGGCCGGCGGTTGATCAGCGCACGGTAGCAAACCGACAGGATCAGCGAGAGCGAGAAGCCGGTGATCGCCGAAATCGTCTGCGGGATCAGAAAGGTAAAACTTTGCCCGTTGGCGAGCCCCGACACGCCGCGCAGGCCGAGCCAGGCGGTCCAGCCCAGGATCTGGAGATTCCAGAAGGCGCGTACCTTGTTGCCGAAAAAGGGACCCGGCGAGGACAGTCCGAACAGCGACATGGCTTATGATATCAGGACTGGACGCGACGCGGCAAAGCGATCATTCGGCCGCGACCGGCGCCATGCGCGCCCGCGCCTGCCCGAGCGGCTGGAGTTCGGAGCGATGCTTCCACACCAGTTCCTTATATCCGAGCGGCCGGCCGTCGTGCGCGGTGATCGTCACCGGGCCGATCGGCTGTTCGTCGTGCGTGTCGACGAGCACCGGGGTCGAGGGCACGCCCGCGCCCCATTTTTCGCCCCACTGGCGCAGCGCGATCATCGCGGGGAGCAGTTCGACACCCTTTTCGGTCAGCTCGTAGCGCACCTTGCGGCGATCCTCGGCCATAACCTCGCGCGCCATGATGCCATGGTCGACGAGCCGCGACAGGCGGTTTGACAGAATATTGCGCGCGATGGCGAGTTCCTGCTGAAACTCCTCGAAATGATGGACCCCGTTGAAGGCGGCGCGCAGGATCATGAACGACCATCGTTCGCCCATCGCCTCAAGCGCGAGCGGCAGGGCGCAATTGTCCCCGTACAGAACGTTCAGCGGTTCGCGTAATTTTCCCATGGGCCAGCACTATCCGATAATCTGCGCCAACGCCAAAAAATTTTGCCGACGGCAAGGCTGCCCTAAAGGAAATGCGATCATCTCGTGAGCGAAACCAGGCCAAGGTGACCCATCGGGGTGGAGAGCGGATATTCCTAATTCGTCGCCCCCGCGAAGGTGGGGGCCGCCGTCAGCCTAGCGCGAGGTTGCCAGCGGCCCCCGCCTTCGCGGGGGGCGACGACCTAGAGTTTGGCCGCTGCCGGCCGCATGCTGTCCAGCCGGTCTTCCAAGATGCGAAGCTGATGCGCTCGTTTCAGATCGGCGGGAACATCCGCCTTGCCGGGCACGGCGTTCGCGGCGAGGCGCGCGAGGAAGGCCGCGATGTCATCCTCCTCTGTTGTCGCGATGCCCAGGTCGTAGCGGGCGATGATCTTGCCCGAATCGGACCCGGGATTGGCGAGCGCGATGATCGGTCGGCCCGATCCGACATATTCGAACAGCTTGCCGGGCAGCAGCGTGTCTTCCCACGGCGCGGTACCGACGACGAGGACAAGCGCATCGGCGTTGCGTTGCGCCTGCAAGGCTTCGGCGCGCGGCACCTTGCCGCGATCGACGATATCGATGCCCGGAAATTCGGACGCGATCTGGCGAACGATCTCGGGTTCCGAGCCGTAGAAATCGATGCAGACTTTCGAACCCAGCCGCTGCGCCGCGCGCAGCAGCGGTTTCACGTCGCGCCGTTCGCCATATAATATGCCGGTATAGACCAGGCGCAGGCATGCCGGATCGGGCACATGGCGGCGGCCTTCGCCGGTGCTGGCGTCGACGCCGTTCATGACCGTGATGATCCGATCGGCAAGCGCGGGATAGGTCGCCCGGTAATAGTCGCTCATCCCCTCGCTCACCGCGACGACGAGGTCGGCCGAGGCGAGCACCCGGTGTTCGTAGCGATTGTCGAGTGATTTATAGAAGGGCGCGGTCAGCTTGTACGGATTGCGCGCCCAGATGTCGCGGTTGTCGGCAACGAACAGCGCGCCGCAACGCCGCGCGGTGTCGCGCGCCGCAGCATGGACCGAAAAGGGCAGCGCGGTCGACAATATGACATCGGGCGGCGCGAGTTCGCGAAGCAGTTCGGCGGCACGGCGCTTCATCGCCCGCGCCACCGGCCGGACATGGTCGGGCCAGGACAGGAGCCGCAGCGCGGTGCTGAACCGGTGCGCGATATTGCCCCGCCCGGGCTTGAAACTCGACGAACGCGTCAGCCAGCCATCGGCGACATAATGGACATCGAAGCCCGAAAGATCGGTGACGAAGGTCTGCGGAACCGCCTCCGACGCCCCGGCGATGACCGTGACCTGCCAGCCGCGCGCCGCGAAATAGCGTGCCATCGCGACGGCGCGCGACGATCCCACCTCGTTGACCGGCGGGAACCAGTAGCTGAAGATCCAGATATGCCGGCGCGCCGCAGGGTCCGACGGCAAAGATATCGCCCCCGCTAACGTCGTCGAATCAAGAGCATCGGTCCCCATCATCCCCGGTCCTAGAGCGCGCGAACGATGCTTCCAACCGACTTTACCAAGTTGTTGACGGTTCGTGGCAAGATGGACGCAATTTTCGCATTGCAATTACGGTGCCTGGGACGACATTGGGACAGATGCTGAGGCAATATGAGCTTGTCGAGCGCGTGCGCGCTTATGATCCCGACGTCGACGAGGCGCTGCTTAACCGCGCCTATGTCTTCACCGTCCAGAAGCACGGCAGCCAGAAGCGCGCGTCGGGCGACCCCTATTTCAGCCATCCCGTTGAAGTCGCAGGGATTTTGACGGATCTGCATCTCGATAGCGAGACGATCGTCACCGCGCTGCTTCACGACACGCTCGAGGACACGCTGACCACCCCCGAAGAGATCGAGCGGCTGTTCGGCGCCGATGTCGGCCGCCTGGTCGACGGGGTGACAAAGCTTTCGAAGATCGAGGCGCAGACCGAAAACGAGCGCGCCGCCGAAAATCTGCGCAAATTCCTGCTCGCCATGTCGGACGATATTCGCGTCCTGCTCGTCAAGCTGGCCGACCGGCTGCACAATATGCGCACGCTGCACTTCATCCAGAGCCCCGACAAGCGCCGCCGCATCGCCAAGGAGACGATGGACATCTATGCCCCGCTCGCCGAGCGGATCGGCATGTATGAATATATGCGCGAGATGCAGCTGCTCGCCTTCAAAGAGCTCGAACCCGAAGCCTATGCAACGATCACCGGCCGCCTCGCCAAGCTGACCGCCGGCGGCAAGGACAAGGTCGCCGCGATCAGCCGCGAGTTCAAGGAATTGCTGGCGAAGAACGGCATCGAGGCTGACGTGTCAGGGCGCGAGAAGCACCCCTATTCGATCTGGCGCAAGATGCAGGAACGCCATGTCAGCTTCGAACAGGTGACCGACATCATCGCCTTTCGGGTCATCACCCCGACCGACGCCGATTGCTATGCCGCGCTTGGCCTGTTCCACCGCAAGTGGAAAATGGTGCCGGGGCGCTTCAAGGATTATATCTCGACCCCCAAGCGCAACGGTTACAAGTCGCTGCACACAACGATCATGCACCAGCAGAATATGCGGATCGAGATCCAGATCCGCAGCCTTGGCATGCATCAGCAGTCCGAATTCGGGCTTGCCGCGCACTGGGCGTATAAGCAGGGCGGCAGCACCCCCGACGGCCAAGCGGGGTGGATTCGCGACCTCATCGAAATTCTCGAACAAACGCACGATCCCGAGGAGTTCCTCGAAAACACGCGGATCGCGATGTATCAGGACCGCATCTTCGCCTTCACCCCGAAGGGCAGCCTGCACCAGCTGCCGAAGGGCGCGACGCCGGTCGATTTCGCTTATGCCGTCCACACCGGGCTCGGCGATCGCACCGTCGGCGCCAAGGTCAACGGCCGCCTCGTCCCGCTGCGCACCCAGCTCGCCAATGGCGATACGGTCGAGATATTGTCGTCGGACAAGCAGACGCCGCAGCCCGCCTGGCTCGGCTTCGCGGTCACCGGCAAGGCGCGCGCCGCGATCCGCCGCCACGTCCGCTCGAAGGAAAAGGTCGAACTCGCGGCGCTCGGCCGCAAGATGTACGACGAGATCGTCGCGCGGCTGCCGAACAAGGTCGGCGACAAGGCGCGCGCCGCGGCACGCGAACGCTTGAAGCTCGATGATGACAGCGCGCTTTACGTCGCGATCGCCAAGCAACGCCTATCGGACAATGCGGTGCTCGAAGCGCTCGTCCCCGGCATCACCGCCGAGATGAAGACAAAGCCCGGCAAGCTGGCGCAGGGGGCCGCGGTGTCGATCGCGGGGCTGACCCCCGGTGTCGCCTATCAGCTCGCCGACTGCTGCCACCCGGTGCCGGGCGACCGCATCGTCGGGCTGTCACGCCCGGGCGAGGGGATCGAGGTGCATGTCATCGACTGCCCCAGCCTCGCCGACGGCATCGACGCCGACTGGATTGACCTGCGCTGGCAGGAAGACAGCGAGGGCGGCAATGCGCGGCTGTGCGTCGTCATCCTCAACGAACCCGGCACGCTCGCCGAAATGTCGGGCATCCTCGCCGCCAATATGGCGAACATCACCAATTTGCGCCTGTCGAACCGCGAGGGCGGCTTTCACACCTATGACGTCGTCGTCGAAGTGCGCGACGTCCACCATGTGATGCGCATCCTGTCGGCGCTGCGCGCGTCGGACAGCGTCGTGCAGGCCGAGCGGCTTTAGGCTGGAGTCGATCGCGTGGTTTTGGGGTGGGGAGCAGCCTTTCGGTTACCCACTGCGTACCCCGGCGAAGGCCGGGGTCCAGGGCGTTAGAAAGCCAACGCCGCGTGGTACCGCTCTGGACCCCGGCCTTCGCCGGGGTACATGCTAGATACGTCCGCTACCGGCCGCTTCTTTCCTCCTTCGTCATCCCGGGCTTGACCCGGGATCCCGCTTCTTTGGGCATCCCGCAGTTTGCGACGTCAAGCGGGACCCCGGATCAAGTCCGGGGTGACGATGATGGGAGCGGCAGCAACCAGCCGCAAACCGATCCGTACCCCTAATCCGCATATTTCAGCGGCGGCCGCCAAGCGCTCTCATCCACCTCGTCGCGGACCTTGTAGACCATGCCCTTGCTGTTCAGGAACAGCTTCTCCATTTCCGGCCGCGTGAACGGCCGCGATCCCAGGCGCCCGAACACCGCCATCTGCCCGCCCGTCTCGTCGACCGCGCGGTCGCGGTCGAGGCCTTTCGACAGCGCCAGCGCCGGCGACGGCGTCTTCGCCCAGGCGATCAGTTCGGGGGTCGGTTTGGGCGAGAAGCCATAAAGGCCCGGATTGTCGGGGCTGGTCAGTTGCAGCACCTTGATGCCGTTCCGCCCGTCGGCGACATAGGCGAAGAGCGAGGCGTTGGTCGATCCGACGATCACATCCTCGGCATCGCTCATCGCGCCGCCAAAGGTCAGCCCCGGCCACACGGCCGGCGCCGCGGGACGCGTCACGTCGACGATCACCAGCCCGTCGGCCTTCGCCGCGACATACATATAAGTGCGGGCAAGGTAGATTTTCCGCGCATTGGCGAGCCGCACCGTCCCCGAAGGCACCGCCACCGGCTGCGCCAGATTGGTGACGTCGAACAGCTTCACCCCTTCGGCGTCGGTCACCCAGAGGTAGCGGAACTGCACCGCGCTCGCCCGCGCGTCGGTCAGCGGCAATTGCGCCGTCACCTTCGGCTGGAGCGGGATCGTGAGGTCGAGCACGACGAGCCCCGCGTCGGTGGTGACATAGGCAAAGCTGCCCGCGAGCGTCACATGCCGCGCCCCCGCCAGCACATTGCCCTCGTTCCAGGTCAGCGCGCGGGTCAGCTTGTTGTTGCGGAATTCACCGTCGGCGAGCGTATCGATATCGACCAGGATCAACCCTTCGACGCTGTCTGTGATCACCGCGTAACGATAGATGGGGTGCATTTCCTGTTCGAGATTCTCGGGGAAATTCTTCCGGATACTCTCGTTGCGGCTCATGCTGATCGGCTGCGTCGTCGCGATCGCCATGCAGGTCGCGTTCGCCGTCTTCACATGCGTGTCGTGACCGAGCGGCGAGAAGGGGGCGCGGACGATGCGTTCGGAGAAACCCTTGTTGCCGATCGACGCGATGTCATAGACGCGGAAACCGCCCTTGCCCTCGGCCACGAACATATATTCGCCGCGCTGCTGCAGGCAGTTCACCCGGCCGCTGGTATCCTGCACGACGTTCGCAAACTCCTCGAGCGCGTGGGTTTCGCCCGACCCCTTTTTGTCGAAGGTCTTGCCGCGCACCCAATTTTTGAGCTCGCGGCCATTTTGTTCGACGTGCAGCTTCCAATAGTCGGGATAGGCATATTTCTGCAGATAGCTGCCGATCACCGCCTGCGGTTCGTCCCATTCGGTGACGCGCGTCGCCTGGAAACCGCCGTCGAGCCCCGACCAGACGTTGAGCCCGACGAAATTGACGAAGTTGGTGCCGAGCAGGTTCAGCTGCGCCATGATCGCATTATTATCGTCGGCCGCCGACAAATGGCAGTCGGTGCACTGCTTGGTTTCCTGCCGCCGGACGGTGTGCGGGAAGTGCGGCGCGAACGCCTGGCTGGAGAAGCCCGCCGACGAGATCGGCGGCTGCTGCACATAGATGCGCTCGCGGTTGATGTTCGTCGACGACAGGATCAGCGCCGATGTCGATCGCACCGGGGTGATGATCCCGCGCGCCTCGCCGTCCGGGCCCGGCTCGCCGGGCTTGGTGAGCTGGTGCCGGCCGAGCTGGAACATCTCGTCGCGCGCCACCTGCGGATTGTAGGTCGCGAAGTTGCGCGTCTCCTCCCCTTCGAAATGGTGCATCTTGGTCTTCCAATTTGCCTCGATCGGCAAATGGCAGCCGCCGCAACTCGTCGTCCACGACAGGTGGCAGGTGAAGCAGGTCATCCGGTCGTCGCCGTGCGCGCGATCCTCCTTGGCAACGCCCGGCCCCCAGGCGAAGCTGCCGTCCTCGGCGCCCGAGCGCGCCATCAGCTTGGCGCGCGCCGCCTTGGCATTGAAATGCGGCCCCGGCGTCACCGCCTGCTTGACCAGACTGACCTGCCATTCGAGTTTCGGATCGACGATCGAACGCTGGATCAGCCCGACGACCTCGGCATTGTCATTATATTGGAATTCGAAGCGCCGCCGCCCGTCGGGGTTGCGCAGCAGCGCCAGGTTGGTGCCCTGCGGGCGTGCCGCGACGTTCGAGGTCAAAAGGTTCGGCAGCGCGTCGGCGGTGCCGTGGCAATCCTTGCAGCTGATCTCGATCGCATTCGCGACCTCGCCCTGGATATAGCCATTGCCGTGGCTGTCCTGCGCAAAGTGGCAGTCGGCGCATTGCATCCCCTTTTCGGCGTGGATGTCCATCATATGGACGGCCTTGCCGGGGTTGATGCCGGGCGGCACGAACTTGCCCTCGATCCCCGGCTTGCCGGGATCGGCGCTCGCCAGGCAGAGGTCGCGCTGTTTCGGATCGCTGTAGTGGCTGCAGCTCTTGCGCCACTTTTCGGGGTCTTTCGGGTCGATGATATGCGCGGTGTCGGTACCGTAAGTCGCCATATTGCCGTCGGCGGTCAGCAAATTGCCCTCGCGATCGCGCTTGAAGACGCCGCGGAAGTTCCAGCCGTGGCCGTGATAGTCGGCGAACTGCGTATCCTTGTTGCTGTCGTTGACGTCATAGACGTCGCGCAGGAATTCGACGTCGGCCCACAGCCCGCGCGGCCCCGCGCCTTCGGGATTGCGTTCGAGCACGCGGTGGACCTCGGCCGCGGTCGGATAACGCTGCTGCTTGTATTTCTTCTGATAGTCGGCGTCGCTCATTCCCGGCGGGCGCGGCGCACTATTGTCGGGACCGGGCCACATCTGCGGCGCGTCCGATTCATAATCCCACATCGTGTAGCCGAGGTAGGAGTTCAGGAAGATATTCGGCTGGTGCATGTGGCACGTCATGCACTGCGACGTCGGGATCGCGCGGGTGAAGGCGTGGCTGATCGGATGCCCGGCTTCCTTGCGCCGCGGGTTTTCGGGCGCATGCGAACGCGTCGGATCGATCAGCGATCCGTGACCGCCACCGCCATGTTCGTCGGGCGCAGCGGGGGCGGGTTCACCATGGCCCCCGCCCTTGCCGTCGTCATGCCCGCCACCATGTCCGTCGCCGCCCGCAACCGCCAGCTTTTCGGCGATCGTCGGATCGACCGTCGCGCTTTCGCCGTCGCGGCCGAACTTGGCATAGGTCAGGCTGTGGCGCGGCTCGCGGTCATTGGCATAGATGACATGGCAGCCCGAACAGCCCGAATGGCGATAGTCGCCCGGCTGGTCGTTGGTCCCCATGAACCACATATAGGGGTCGTTGAGGCGCGTCTTGTGGATGTTCAGCACCGCAATCGCGATGCGCAGCCCGGTGCCGGGCCCGCGGTTCGACTGTTTGAGGTCGGGGCGTCCCGGTTCTTCGAGCCGCTGGATGCTGCCGCTCGGATTGGGCAGACCGATCTCGGGGAACTGGGTGCCGATGTTGCGGCCGCCGCGTTCGAAGACGCGGAACACGTCGCTCGGCGGCATCACGTTCCAACGCGGCAGCGGATAGATTTTGGCGAGCGCGCCGCGCTTCGCCTCGGCATCGGTCAATATCTTGTCGAAACCGAACGACGGCTTGCACGCTTCCTTATATTCCTCGGCGGTCAGCCGGGTCGAGGGCGACAGGACGCACGCCGCCTTGCCGTCGCGGGTATAGGCTTCGCCGAAGATCGATTTCTTGAACGGAACGATGCCGTTGTTATAGGCGGCGCCGGCCCAGAACATCGCCGCAGTCGACATTTGCGAGCGTTCGGTCGCCTCGATGATCTCGAGATGGCACGCCCCGCACGCCTCGCGCGCGACGCGATAGTCGCTGGGGTTCACGAAGCGGATGAACTCGGGCGATTCCTTGTTGAGCAAGGTATAGCTCCGCTCGGGATTCGCCGAACTGCCGTGCCACGCGCCGGGCAGCGTCGGCTGCGGATGCGCGAGCTTCATTGCCGCAAGGTTGTAGGGATTTTTGTAGCCGAGCTCGGGCTTGCCGAAGGCGGCGGGCGAGGTCGCATCGCCGCCGTGGCAGTCGGTACAGCCCAGCCGCACCGCCGGGGTCGTGTGCATCGACGGCTGGTCGGTGCGCGTGTGGCAGCTGTAGCAGCCCTCGGACTTCGCCCTGACGTCGGCTTCGCTCTGCTCGCGCGGCGCTGGCGGGGTGAAGCGATATTCGATCTTGAGCGGCTTTTCCTCTTCCGAAGCGCGGACGATGCTGGCGCCGAACGCCAGCGTCATCAGCGCGAAAGCCAGAAAGGCGAAAAGCTTGCGCGCCATCATCTAGAAACTCACGATCACATTGGCGAGGATCGACAAATAGGCGTCGTCGCGCTGCTGGTTGTCGAACAAATCCTTGAATCCCTTGCCCGGCAGCAGCACCGCGGCGCTGAGGCGGCCGACGATATTCTGCGTCGCCTTGGGCCGCCAGATCGTCGCGACCGACAGGTCGAAGCCGATGTCCTTCGGGATCGATCCCTCGCTGCGCAGCACCTGCAGGCTCGACGTGTCGGCGAACCACAGATGGTTGAAATTGGTGCTGACGCGAAATTCGGGGGTCAGGTCGAAATCGCCGCCGACCCCGACGAAGACGGTGCCGGGATTGTTGAAATTCGACTGCCCCTCTTCCTTCGACGAGCGCAACGAGTTGAGCAGGCCGTTGCGGCCGCTGATCGAAATGACGCGCCCGCCGCCCGCGAACGGGATCGTCTGGCGGATCCAGTAGCTGGTGTCGGCGCCGCCGAAGATCGGATTTTCGAAGATCGCGTCGAAACCGCCCTCGGTATTGTTATAGGGATCGCGGTCGCCGGTCGCATAAAGCCCCGACAGGCGGAAGCGCATCCAGTCATGATCATAGCTGAGCTCTGCCGCGGCAAAACCCGCCCGGATCTTCGCCGGCTTGCTGGTGAAGAAGCTGTTCCGGTCCTCGCCCAGCGCGGCATAGAAGCTGGCGGTCAGGTTGATCCGCCCGATCCGCCCGTCGGCGCTGTAGCCGAGATAGACGACATCATATTCACGGCCGCGCAGGTCGCCGAGCAATGCCGGGCGCACCGGAAAGCCATTATGGTCGATCTGGATGTCGTTCTTTTCGCGGTTCATATTGTAGGTCACGCTGACCTGGCTGGTCAGCCCGACGAACGGGAAATCCTGGCGATAGAGGTTGCCGGTGAAGATGAAGTCGTCGCGCGGCGTCTGGGTGATGTCGTTGAGCCCGCTGTTCGTATCCTTTTCGAGCCGCCAGAAGGCCGCGAGATTATATTGGAAGCGGTTGTTGTCGCGGTTGCCGAACAGGCGGATGCCAAGCTGGCTGTCGTTGAACAGGAAGCCGCGAAAATCGCTCTGGAACGGCTGGATGCCGATGCGGATCGAATGGAAATCGAACCGGTCGCTGTCGTTGCCGAGATGCTTGTCGATGAAGGCTTCCTGCACCCCGATGAAATGATCGAAGCGATGGCTCGCCTTCGACGGGCGCACGTCGAGCACGCGCCGTTCGGGCACGTCGACATAATTGGCCTGATAGGCGAGCGTCAGCCGATATTCGACGTCGGGCGGCTTGAACGCGGTCGATCCCTTGATCAGCGCGAAGCCCGCGATGAAGGTCTGCGCGGCGACGAAGCTGCGATTCTTGCCGAACACGTCGAGGCTGCCCGGGCGCTCGGTTGTCTGGACCCCGACCGGGATCGGGAAAGTGCGCGGTTCGAACACCGAATCCGACACCAGATTGGCGACAAAGAACCAGTCGTCGCCCTTGATCGGCAGCCACGGCACCTTGGCCCGATTGATCGGCCGGTCACCCTTCAGCGTATTCTGGTGATAGGGGTCGAACCAGCGTTCCTTGACCACCCCCAGGGATTCGATCAGCCGCCAGCGGTCGGGGACGGGCAGCTGGTCCTCGATCCCCGGAAAGGCTTCGGGCGGCGGCGGGCGCAGCGCGCCGACATTGTCCTGCGTCAACTGGTCGGGCAGATCGGGCTGATAGCCGGGACGGCGGCGGCCCTCGATGATCTGGGTGACCAGATCGTCGTCCATCATCTGCTTCCAGTCGACCGGCGGCGGCGGCGGGGTCAGTTCATCGAGCGCGGGTTCTTCGGCGGCGGGCGGCGGCACGGGCGCGGGTTCGCTGCCCGGGGCGCCCTGCGCCGCCAGGCTCGCGATGATCGGCAGCAGGCTGGTTCCGAACGCACTCACGGCCGCGCAACAATCCAAAGCCCGTGCCCCTGCGCAGGCAGGGGCCCATCTCCCGCACCATCGATACTGAGCGGACGATGCTGGAAAGATGATAGGGTCGGAGATGGGCCCCTGCCTTCGCAGGGGCACCGAGCGCAAAATGATGTCGATCGCGCCATCCTCTATAGCCCCTGACAGACATTTTGCTGCGCCGTGTCGAGGAAGGGCGCGAAGGGACAGCTGATATAGCGCAGCCGTACCCCGGCGCCGACATTGACGACGATCGTGTCGGCGCGGATCGGCTTTGGCGCATTGCCGATGCCGCCGACGCGCGCGCCGCCATTGTGTGTGCCCAGGAAGCTGATCATATCATCCTGGTCGATGCC
>JADMIO011270933.1_pt1 | contig 22269 bp, 8 predicted proteins | sample 8958161 | NCBI WGS metagenome assembly JADMIO01 (sample SAMN16585339, study PRJNA669376) | soil metagenome | isolation source: Crop rotation soil | place: USA: Cullars Rotation, Alabama | collected 2011
CTCGCCTTAGGCCTATAGCCAAATCGGCTCTGGTTAGCTCCTAATAGAAATCTCCTATCTCGCCCCGTTATAATTTAAAACTTTATTTAACATTTACTGCATAGGTCAATACATTTTTTTATACGGAGCTGACCTAGATACGCCAATACATTTTTTTATACGGAGCTGACCTAGATACTTCAATATTCAGTGGCTGTTTATTATCAACATGTCTGGCCGCTTCCGCCAAGGGTTTTAAGATATGATGGCAGAAATGGCAGCGACGCATATAGTTCAATAGGATTTAACGTCACTCTCCTCAACCAAGGAAGAGAGACCCGGCTAGGAGTCTAATGCGCGGCCTCCTGCTTACGCGACACTTGCCACATTGTAGCTATTCGACGTTCAAATGCTTGTGGTATGTGCCACGATGTAACTATAGTCTATCGATTTATGGTGTTGTTTGATGATTTCCGTGTTGGGTCCGAATAATTCGAGAATAGCCCAACCGAAAACTGCACGGGTTTCGTAAGAGCCGACTAACGCAGTTACTGAGAAAGCATTTTATAGGTATGGAAAAGGCAAAGGGATCAGACCTACCTCCGTGATTGATCAATGGTCTGCTCAGTATGAAGCGAGATAGCTGATTGTGTTTTAATTTGTGCCTTGGACCTGCCGGTTGGCAGAGCACTGGATAGAATAGGATGCTTGATGGCAGGTCCACGGAACGAATCCCTTTAGAGTTTCTACTGTCTAGCTCCGTAGTAAGCACACCATCGATCAATGAGTCAAGCTGATCAAGAGCTTTAACTTTTATCATTAGCCTTTGTGCGTATGGCATTGTCCCTGATATCATCTTGAGGTGATGAACCGGGCGTTAATACAAATCCTACAGTTCAGCGGATCACTGTAACTTTACACTCTGCAGAAATTTACTGAACGTCTGTAGGAATTAAAACTATGCGAACCGGACGTTAAATTCTCATTTTACTCTCAAAATTCTTAATTTCACTCAAAAATTCTCATCGTACTTCTGATCACCGGACCGGCACCGTATTGTATGCCTTGATTGCGCAACAAACTTTAGTTTACATCGGTGAAGTGTCTGACTGGAGTTCCACAGATGCACGGTTCGAATCCCAGGACTCACCCATGACCGATGTAGTCGTTAGGCCGCGAAACTGACGTTAAATTCGGCTTTAGCCTCTTTAGCCTTATGTATAGGAAAAATATAGAATTATAATATTGGTGGAATTTTCACTTTGACTAGAGTGCTAAATCAGTAACACTAACATTGGATTGCTATTATTTTATTATTCCTGGTCTCTGCTGATCGATTGCGGGTCTGGGTTGTATGGCAGGAAAGACAAATGGATGCGAGATACTCTCTACAACAGAGATATTGTAGCAGAGAGTGTTTTTTTTTTGGGGGGGGGGCAGGATTAGCAGAAAATGTGGATGAGGAGGGGTGGAATTAAAAAGTATTTTTCTATCCAGTGCTCTAATATATTCTTGGTACTTGTTACAAGTCACACATTTCGACACGGTCTATTATCTCGTTTAAAAGCGAGCAAACCTACGATCAAGCAAACAGACTGATTTCACCGCAAAGCTTTTGTCTGTACCTTGTCACAAATGATGCCTTCAACTGTGAAAAAGTTTGACCGCTGAGTTCGCTTTCCGTTGTTCGTCTCAGTATCTGCGCTAGTCGCCTTACGAATACGTGTAGTTTTCAAGTAGCCTACGTTCTCAAGTTTTCCAGATCCCAAATAAAAAAGTCTGGAGTATGAAGGAGTTTAACTTCGGTTTGATTCTCGTGCTTGGTTCGACACTGATAGTGCCTTCGGACGACGAAACCGGCGTCAGTTCGGCATAGACCTCTACTTTTTTCAAGCAGTGCATGGGGAGTAGCAGTGCTGCAGGAAACGAAAACTAGGTTAGAATTTATTTCTAGATAAGTACCTCTGTAGCGGCACCAAAACAAGACACTACAGGATTAGTCCTATATACAGGACAGGAGAGATGTTATTTATTAGATACTGTGGTCTGTTACACCGGTTTGTAGTACAGGCGCTTAATGACTAGAATATAATTACATAGCGTGGTCTGTTATACCGGTTTGTAATGTAGCGGCTTAGCGACTAGAATTTAAGTCAAGATTCTTACTGTAATAAATAATTTCTTAAAGGACATTAACGTATACGATTGTATCGTTAATATGTGGTTCGTACAAAACGCAATTGCGGTTCTCAAGAAGAACTGTAAAGAAGATTTTAAAACCTTTAGAAATGATTGGATCTAAATTAGCTTTTAGCGATCGTTGTGGTGGGACTAATATTTTGTTTGATCGCTTTTGTGTTCGTTAACGTTAATGACTTGTGCCTTGGACCAGCCGTTACGCAGAGAACTGGATATGTAAATATTGATTAAAATATACTCAAATTACTGAGATTGATAAATATTACCCGCTTACACGCTTCCGTTCCAATTTAAATAATAACGGTTTACATTATTACGTTATAATAAACTTCAAGTGATGAGTTTTTAATGTACATTTGCGATCGTAAATGATCTGATAAAAAGTAGGTAAAGACTAATACTAAAGACAACGAAGTAGTGCGCTATAGAAGTAATTATGAATGATGAAAGTAGCCTGAAACTCATTTACGGACTGGACATGATTTACCTATACATTACACATTAGCGAAGTGTATGCCAAACCAATTTATTCTGTCGTTATTTGAAAGATTCGACCCAGTTTTTTACTTGCTCTACATTTCTCTTTACATTGGATCATGTACCAACTCGTTTGCTCGACTTATTACTATGTTGAATCAGCTGATGTGACTGAATGTATACATAGTCAGTCACTTGACATGTGTACACATTGCGCAGCTTTTGAAAGCTTTCATTTAGCTTTAGGCCTACTCATTGATTAGTCAGTTTGTTTATCGGTTAAGATGATCGAAAGCCAGTAAATTCATTTAAGGACGGTAGTTATAATGGTTTAATTTATTACAGTAATTGTTCTAGTTTTGGAGAGGAGCGATGGTCAAGTGTTAGCGTATCGGCTTTTGAAACCTGAGGTCTGGAGTTCAATAAGTTCAATACTCGGTTGCAGAATGATCGTCGGGTTGCACTCGTCATAAATATCTTTGTGAAGTTATTCATTACCTATTTTTTAGACTTAAAAATGTGTGATTATTTCATCTTGTGATTTCTAACATTTTCAGAAACAAGTATAAACATTTAACTGCTGGACTAATATTACTCGAAACTAGATGGAAGCTGGAAGTCATTACGAGTAGTTCTAACTAAAATAGGTAAAGCAAGACTGGGAATAACAGCGTATATGCGCCAAAACTGACGTTGGATAAACGTTACGAGGAGTAGGTAACGTCAAATCGACGTAAGATCAACGTTTCATACAAATATCGTAATCTTTTAGTAACAACTTGGGATAAACACTAGGCAGGATATCTCTTTTTAAATTCAAGATATTAGGCACCGTCAGCAGTGTTAATACCGGCGTATTGAGACTACACCTTAGTCGCACAAACAGCTCTTTCTTCTGGCGTAGCTGCGGAGTGAAGCTGGAATTACTTGTAGTTGCTGATGTGAAGCAGCTGAAATTAGTTGCAGTTGCTGGGGGTTAATTAGCTGAAGTTAGCTGCAGCTGCTGTGAAGGAGCTGGAATTAGCTGCAGCAGCTGTGAAAGAGCTGGAATTAGCTGCAGCAGCTGTGAAGGAGCTGGAATTAACTGCAGCGCAACAGTGGTCAGTCAGGATGGACCTGAACCTGGACGCTGGACGAGTGGACACGACAATGGGGGTGTCGAGGGTCCCCTCACCCCCTCCCCCACTCGATATGATGTCCCCCATCGCTGAAAACTGGTGCTACACTCAGGTAAACAACTTCCAGACAATATGTTGTTGTTGTTGTCGTGAGACTTTGTCCTTGTTTATCTGCAAATCTTTCTAATCATGCACGGTTGTTTTGTATGTGCAATTAAGGAACGAAGCTTGTGCTTATAGTATTGAACGACTAGTAGTCGTAGATTTTTCTTGGGACGTCTTTGACATCGTCTTCGATAGTGGAAATGGACGTCAAATCTTCATTGTTTTCTAAATTAAAATCGTGCTTGTAAAATGGTAGCTAGCTTAGAATTTTTATAACAATAATTTAGGAAAACAATATTTTGTATCAGTGGAAAACCGTGATCGATCACGTCCTAATTATCCTAATTACCTTGACGTTCTATGGACGACTGGCCTAATTTGTAATGGAATATTTTGTTTAATTCATTCTGAACTTTCGAATTATTTATTCTACCGCGTTACGTTGTTGTTGTTGTTTGCGACGATCCGCAAGTGTCAGATTGATTTCAGTAAACAAATTTATAGATACTAGTTACCATTCATCCATTCATGTGAACTTCGTATAAATCACAAATTTTTGCCTCCACCACATCTTGGAAGTCCCTGACAACAAGGGAATGCTTTGGTGATTTTCGGTTGGAGCCTTCAGTACCACGCAGATCCGTTCGGCTGTAAAGAACACGTGCGGCTGTCGGTGGATTTATTCTAAAGGCAAAGGGGTTAAACTCTCGGGTCTACATGTCGAGCCGCAGAAGCTTTAAATAGCTATTTTCGCGTAGAATTTGATAGCATTAGCCGAATTTTTAAAGTATTAGTCGACCATACAGTTCTAGCAGCATCTCCTATGACAAATATTTATTTTGAGTGTACTTCTATGACAAATATTTATGTTAAGTTTACCCTGCAAATTAACAGGGCAGTGAAATATGTCTAAATATAGTGAAGTTTTAAATCGGTGATGAGATTTTGTCGAAATTTTTTAGATCATTATTTTTTAATTGGTTATTTAGTTAACATTTAAAATAAATTTTTGTTGACTGTATGGCCGCAGGTTAAAGTGGTAAAATTCTCGTATATGTGGACCATAAGCAGTTTTAGTTACTGTAGGGAGGAAATGGGAGAAGTTCTCAAGAGTTCTTGCTTCTCTGCTGGAGCTAATGATAAACTTAAATGGTTCGTACTCTCTGTCTGTCTGTCTGTTTGTCTGTCTGTCTGCCTGTGTGTGTGCTGAATAAGTTCTCAAGATTTCTTGCTTCTCTGCTGGAGCTAATGACAAACTTAAATTGTTCCTACTATCTGTCTGTCTGCCTCTTTGCCTGTCTCAGTATCTATCTCTCTTCAGATGTGTTTGAATATAATCATTTCTGCTATCATTCAGTCTGAATTTCTTTAGGTTTGTTATAAAGAGTTTGATACTTCTCATTGGGGAGCTAATGATAAAATTGAATGATTCCTAGTGGACGTACGTCTGTTTATTATTTGTGTATCTCTCAGGTATTTTTCAGTTTGACGCCTAATCTACCGATTAGTTTCATATGTACGTCTCTTTGGGTATTTAAAAGTTTTTTTCTATCCAGTGTATCCATCTAGGTCAATATATAAACCAATCTACATGTATATATGTAAATATCCTCTCTGTCTCTTAGAACATGTATCTCTACCGTCTCTGGCAGCATCCGTGGATGCGGAAACAGACGTTAAACCCTTATGCATTGTGCATCTAGGTAGAGCTGTTTTACTGTCCGTCTCTTTAATTTTGTATAATAAATAGACACGTCTGCAATTTATTTATGCCTATAGATGTCAATCGATAGATAATTGCTAATGCTAGAATTATCTCAGGAGTGTTTACTCGATTCTTTGACGAGCTATACGCTACTCTAGCTAATGTTGTCATGAATTGATTATGAATTTGAGCCTTGGACCTGCCATCAGGCCACGGGCGGAGACTTTAGGGGGTCCGCGGGGCTCGGTCCCCGAAAGTTTATGCTGGGGGAGGTCCGGAGTACCTTTTGGCCCCTCCATAAGTTCAGACATTAATAGGGTGACTATTATGTCCTTCTGTGGAAACGATGACTATATTTTGTCTTTCCCTATGTTGGACAACAATTTTTTCGCCCGCTCGCTGGCTGCTAACAATTACGTGTCCTCTGAAATTTGACAGCGTGATTTTATTCGTCACTCTTTTAGGCCTTCTCAGATCTTTTGCGTTTCAAATTAACATTTTTGAATCCCCAAGCTTTTAAACTACCTAAGAAATTTCACCCCCTGTGAACCCCCCTCCCAAAAATCAAGACCAAAATCAGATGAATATTTAAAGGCATTTCGTTCGTTTTCCCATTGATGCACAGTTACTAAGCTGGCTCGTTATATATTAGATATCCATGCAATAGATACATGTTCATTTGCCAAAAAGACGATGTCAAAATTTTAGAGATACTAGACGTGTTTCTTGTAATTTTTGATATGCTGTATGCGATTGAATTCGCAGATTTTCAAACAATTGCGACTAATATAGAGATTTATGGAAAACTGTCTGAGCAAAGTTCTCTTTTTGAATGCTTGAATTATTGGTTGCATCATCATCATTTTAGCTGTGACAGATACGAAACCTTTGTTTTGGGATCAACTTGCGGGGTTAATTTTCTCGAGTTGGTCCTGGAAACTTGAGAATAGACTAACCGAAAACTGCACGTGTTCGGATGAGGAGACTAACGCAGATACTGGGGTGAAGAGCAAAGTGGTCTGCGCCGTGACTTCTGTGTAAGCTTACTAGACCAATAGGTCGCTCAAATTTCGGACTTGCAGAGGACTCGCCACATCGGTTGTGGCCCATAGCAGGCTGGGCTACTTTGCTCTTCACTGTTCAAAACGCTTCTGAGACTTGGTTAAGAGTAAGCTATATAAAAGCCTTTGATTGACTGATTGATTGATCACTAATAGTCAATGGTATGCTTATTAGTATTATAGATAGCAGGCTGCGTTTAGAAAATTGTGCCTATAGATATATGCCATCTGGCGGGGCAACATATGATCGATAAGCCTAGTGAGTGAGAGGGACAGTCATTGACCATTTAGCACTATATATCTGCTTTATTTCACTTCAAGTAACCTCTACGTACTTAGTTTTGAGCCGTGTTTACATCAGTGGTTGTGTAATTCATTTTAGTGTGTGTGGGTGTGGCACTCGTTCTAAGTGTACGTATGTAATATGCGTCCTGTATGCGTGCGTGTATGTGTGCGACTGTATGTGCTCTGCTTATGTGTGTATGCGTGAAATTTGTGCATCTATGTATGTTTCTGCGTGTTGTATGCAATTGCATGTGTGCGTTTTGTTTGTGTGCTTGTAAAATTGCGTGCGTGAACTTCTACTAATCTGTAAATGGCAGGGTGAATGAATATAAAAATGAATGAATGAATGATTGAACGTCCCTGACATCGCCTTCAGACATCGCCTTCAATTGAAGAACCGGTTGTTAAATCCTTATTGATTGATGGATATATTTTTCTCATACCAGGGCGCGCACACATATTGAGAGAATCATTTTAATGAATTTGGTAGAAATCTGGAACCTTTCTTTTTAAGCGGGCTTATAATATCCGACGTGTGTGGCGTTTCTGTGATACATGGTATGTAGAGGCGCTTTAAAGTGTCTGTTGTGGACTGCATTAGTTTGAACGATTAGACCAACAAGGCTGTAACTATTAATAAACTTTCTAAATGACAAACACATGATAAAGTATTTTCTATATTTGGATGCACAAACATACGTACTACACACTCTTGCATACACGACACACTCGCGCACACGTTGTTTTAGCGCTTTTTATTACAGTCATTGTTCTATTAGTACGAGATGGTATTGTGTGGTACGGATATGGGACGGCATGCGAACTCTAAAGAGCCTAAGTAGAGAAGGCGTTCTAGCAACAACAGCATTATTCTGAGCTCATTAATGCTTTATTCCCAGTGTAGAAGATCTGGTACTCGTGTGCTGATTGAAAGGCTAGCCTAAACTGTAATACTTAAGTCTGGTACTGGCTGGGCGATGAATGAATGAATGATTTTCTGTATTGTTGATATAATACGTATGGGTTACCAAAATGCGGCAAGTGGAAGAATTATAGGCCCAGGCATTTCATCAACAAAGCAAAGCAAATTAATGAACACTGAGTAGGATAGCGACTACGGTAATTTCACATAAACTTATGAACGAAAAGGAAATAGACAGTAAGCTGTGATTGGCAAGCGCGTTCTCAGGAAGACAAAGAATTACCTGCAAGAATCACATAATTTGACGGGGCAAATGAAACCGGCATGATACGTGCTAGGGGTGATAGAAAAAGATGGCGAACCGTGGCTTCCTACGTCCGAACCGGACATAAAACGTGAAAGAAATAAAAGGGAAATGCATAATAATATTCTACGAAATATTGACTGTTTAAAAATTTCGATAATGTGATCCGATATATAATACCATACCCTTATTCAATACGATTTATTTGCGAGCATTTATTTACCTTCCAAGAACTACGCCTTAGTTCAGAACTCCAAGAATCACGCCTTAGTTTAGTACTCCCAAGAACCACGCTGTTGCGACATTTTAGATTTGAGATATTTTCAAATGGACAGAAGAGAGTTTAAAAAGTCGTAGCCCCTTGCCTAGTTGGAATAACCAAATTTTAGTTTACAAAACTGGCGGATCCCTCGTAGATTTTCCAAATCAAGAGGTGTTGCTGGCCGCTATTGATGGAGGCTTGACCCCGGGAAATCATCACTGCGTCTTAGCCTCTCACCGAAAAAAAAGCTGCTACTCGAATCACGCCTTCATTTAATACGTCGTCGTATGACCTATGGCTTTTATACGAGTATTCCCGACGTCATAAAATTAGTGTCTGCACTTTTTTGATCTCAGAGCGCGTGTGTATGGACTATCTGTAGGACAAGCATAGCTAGAGGTACTGGGACGCATACAACGAGTCGTATGACGTACACGTTGAGAGTCTTCTGGACGATTGTCGTGATATTCCTTAAACTGAGGCGGCGGTTGACATCTATCGAGACGCCAGAATTTGTACCTTCATCCTACGCAGGCTCGTGAATTTCATTTAGACCGCCTTTGGATTCCCAAACACTTTTCGCGGATGGAGCTAATTGCGAAATTCTGAGCGGTCTGAAAGCCGCGAAGTACCAATTACGCACCTTTTTAGAGATGTCGGCAAAGGCTGACGTACAAAATATATTCCTGCACGAATGACAAGTCTCTGAAATTCAGTTGGCGGATTAATTTTCTGGCGTTATGAAAGACCGGGCGATCGTTAGCGGAAGTCACGCTGCGAAGACCTATTTCGGGTCAACGTTGCTAAATTGAAATTTTATGATATACCTCCCCACATACAAATAGGTCTATACCCCCCCCCCCCTCCTCCCCGTCCTCCTTGTCTGTAAAACAAAGCACAAACCAGTGAACACCCACACCATAGTTCCATATCAGGGATTTGGTATGGACCCATATCAAATATATGATACGTCCATGTTAGATGCCTATCTGATTTATCGTCCTTTAAACACAATCTTGGATGACGACACGGATAGTGTTAAATTCTCTAGATATTAAATATTAAATTTTGACATTAATATTAGATATTTACAATTTCTGGTCTATGGACGGTGCTTAATGCAATGAAGAAATATTGTCTATATTTGTTCAAGACCTATTTAGCATCATGATTTGTTGCTAAAAGTAAATCGCTAGCGACTGAACTCGTGAAACGGGTTTTATATTACTACTACGTTCATTTTGTAACAATAATGTGTAATGTAATTTGCATATTGGACCTGCCATTTAGTCGTGCAATGAAGCGATAGAGTGCATCTGTTTATTAATGTTTTAGTGTTTGTGTATTTGTATCTTTATATATGCGAAGTTAATTTTATTCCTCCTACGCTCGTTGCCAGCAGTATAACAATGTATCACCTGAAACGTTCGCTGGCGATATCTAATCTACCTTCACAGTCTGTGTTTACTTTAACCGAGTTTTAACATATAGTGGAGCGAGATAGGAGGTTTCTCTAGAACTCTAAAGTATATATTTGTAATGCATGCACATGCCACAGCGCGTAAGAGCTTAGCGTCAGTCTCCTCTTTTCCAGCGTTTATGTCAGTGACGGACCCGGCTGGAAACCGAAACTGCTACCATCCGCGCACCAGCGCGTATGCTATAGACTTGACTATTCTGCCGGCATATTTTTCAGTACATATTTTGAGAATCGGCTAATGCTATCAAATATTTCGTACCGAACTTAGTCAAACTGACGCCTACTGGCTCGAATCTTATGGATAATTATAAAAATATAAAGTATTGTTTATTAAACGGCGCGAGTTTTGGTGGTTTATACGAATATATTTTTATACTAAATTAGACAGAGTTTCCTGCGAACGGATTGTTTAATTTTTACCCGAATTATTTAAGATGTCGAGGAACCTAGCTGGAGGAACCTAGCTGCTTGATTTTAAATCATAAATGAATTACACGAAGTACAAGTAATTAGCTAGATTCGGTAGCATTATAGGCCTTCACGGTATTTAGTGAAAATATGGAAAATGTTATAATTATTTATGGATAGATTCGTTGATATATTCTAGAGTGTTTTAAACGATAATTTTGTATAAAATTTTAACGTTTTGCAGGCCTTCTGAATATTGATAATGATATATTCTGAATATTGATGATGATATATATATTTTGAATATTGACAATGATATATTCTGAATATTGATGATGATAGAAATTTATCTGCATAGTTTTAATCTTCTACAACCGATATCTATCTTAAGAAAGCTAGATTTATTCTTTCACACGAATTTAAGATCAACTATAAAACTGAACAACTTTTGGTTCAACATGGACAGCCATTTAAGCCAGCGCCTACGGAGAAATTTAGAATAAACGGATGGCTGTATTCACGAATGTTTTCGATTGCCGAATCACTGTTTCGACCAACCCAATAGGTAGATCTCACCAATAAGGCCCTGACCACGGTTGTTATATAGATTTGTTATATAGATGGGATGGAGTATCCACATATACCGCTGTTAAATCGCTTGAAACATGTAGCTTGTATGCTTGACGTTAATTAATTACTGAGGCACAGACCTATAAAAAGCATGGAGGATATAAGTAAAGCGTTGGAAGAACTTGCACTGGAAAATTGTCAATTTCGACAAGAAGTCAGCCAGTTTACAGATTATAATATTAATCTAAGCGAGAACCTCAAACCCGTAAAAGAAAAAGAAACTTTGAGAAAGACATTGCAGGCAAATAGCAAGTTATTGGAGGAACTTACACCAGAAAATAATAGCCTGCAGCAAAGGATCAGACATCTTGAAGAAGAGAATATTAACCTAAGGGAGCACATGTTTTCATTGGAAGAACGAATTGAATTCAACGAGAGAGAGAACCGTCGTTGTAATATATTCATAAGAGGTCTGCCTGACAAATTCTGCATAGAAACGGCTTCCAATCCAGAAGGAAAACCTGTCCTTGTAAAACGTCAGACGATTCGCCAGACGGTTTGCGATTTGCTGAACACCGAATTGAACGTCAAAATTTCCCCAGATGATATCGTAACGGCTTTTCGCTTGAGGTCAGGTTCAAATAATAGAATTCGACCTGTGATCGTTAAATTCAAGAACAGTCTGCTGAAAGATTCAGTGTTGAGAGCCAAGAGGAATCTTCAACTCAGTGAGAAATCTATTTTGATCTTTGATCATCTTACTAGAGCGAATTTGGAGCTTTTGTTTAGTGCTCGTGCACTTTTAAGACAGAAGAAAATTCACGCGGCTTGGACCTTCAATGGTCAAGTATTTGTCAAGTTTGACGATGACAACTTGTCTAAGCCTAGTCTTATCAAATCATCCGTTGATCTGCCAAGTTAAGACACTTCTTCATTCACCACGATGGTAAAGTTGAATTGTAAAAATACGATGAATCATTCTGACGTTTGATTGCAAATTCCAACCAGAAACAAGTTGCATAAAGTAGTAACTGTAATTAATGCGCTTATATACAATACAGTACTACAATACAGTACTACAATACTGTACTACAATACAGTACTACAATACAGTACTACAATACAGCACTACAATACAGCACTACAATAGAGTACAATACTATACGAATCAATACAGCAAGTTTATATACCGTACTCAAAGTTACAATCAATTTGAATATCATTCATACTGGCAGGCCGTCAGAGATAGTACAGAGTAGCATATCGAGCCGACCACCCACCAATCAAATATGTAAATAAAGCAAGCAAATTAGGCGGTCGAAATTTTAACACGTAATATACAAAAGAATAAGGAAGTAAAGCAGATAAGCTTAAATAAAGGATAAGGGTACAAATTCTAGGAACCAGTTTACCTAAATACATGTATGTGCGTCTGTGATGCTAAGCCACAATTACTAGGCCTATTAATTTTGATTGATGCTTTAATTATTAAATTTTGCGCACGGAAGAAGTACATTACTATTGATAACTTGTTTGGCTACTAGGCCTATACGATATATTATACGCCTATGTAGGTAGTATTCTTGACTTTAATGTACTCGATGAATGCGGAAGTTACATTACACATGTTTATAAAGAATACTAATTAGATTTCAGCCGTTGTTCATGGCAATATCGTGGCAGCCGACTGGGGAATGGCTGAACGGATAAGGTCTTCGCCTCAGAAACAAGCGATCGAAGAGGCCTGGGTTCAAACCCCAAGTCAGTATACAAAATGGATAACCCTAGCAGTAGCACCCTTGGCACGGGTGGTTAATCGGTGCCTTGAAGGTTAATCGTGTATCTGAGCTAGCTTCCAGTTGGCGCTATGCACGGCAAAGGTACTACCGACCACGACGAGAACTAGAAAAAAAAAAAAAAAAATCAACAGCAACAGTTGTAAAGTATTCTCGAAGACCGGTTCCGGCCGTGACACTGCATTGCTATGAAAATCGTCGTCGAAAAAAGTAACATTATAAAGCCAATGTTAATCCGATTTGCACTTAAATTAGAACTTTATTAAAGTATATAAAAGAAGTAGACAGAAAACTAATACAAGTTTTTTTTACTTTCATGCATTCAGTTCAAATAACATCTAATGAAGTAAAAAGGGTCATACGGGGTGTGGTAAAGTTGGTGGAATCGCATTTGCTGGTTGATGATTGTATTCTTATTAGCGAACGAGATAGTATAGGCCATACGTAAGAATTTGTGCTTGGGACCTGCCGTCTGGTAGAGCACTGGATAGGTAGATACTTACTTAACCGATACGTCACTAATTAAGCGCTTCAATTGGATTTCACAGGTGTGTGGTTCGAATCCCGCTGATCATCCGTCACTGTTTTATCCTTCGGGACGCGAAACTGACGTTAAATTAGGCTTTAGCCTTTAAGTCTAGAATATTTTTAGTTGCCCTCTTTGCACTAAATGTGTAGGCCGTACATCACTACCTGTAGCTCGTTAATTGTCTCTCTCACCCGGTCGTCGACATTTGACGTAAGGCTGACGAGGTCACTCGATTTAGAATGTTGCTCAGGTTTTTGGTCTACTTTAGTCTCTGCCTTAGCGCTGCTCATGTTTCTTATATCGTAAGATTTATTCGTTTAGCATTAGAAAAAATATGTGAATACTTGCACGACGTAAAAAAAAGTAAAAGTAAGCAAAGTATATTAATGTATATTATATAATGTGCACAGGCCGCACAAACATCCGTGCACAGAATAAAAGAAATACGATAAGCTTTCATTGCCAATGACGAGAGGTCATTTTCGCTACCAATTGATCGGTAAAGCCTTTGTAAACCGCCACCGAGATATCACGTTCAGAGTGGATTCTGCAGAAGTGCTATGTCATATAGTATTTTCTATACGTACGAATTCGGCAATTATGTTGTTGATACTACTGTTTTTGACGGTCGCGAGTTAAATATTCGGTCGTTACGGCAGTCGATGTAGCCTTTGGCAAGCTGCTTTACCCTCCATTGCTAATAAGCTGCAGTGTACATTTACTCTGACATGCCCTAGCTCAGTGGTTCTCAACCTTTTGCACACTGGGCACACCCTTTTTTTCAAATAGAAGTCCCGCGGAACCCCACATTTTCTGATGCTTGACAAAAACCCATAAAATGGACGTAAAACCAAACGACATAATATGTATGAAATAAACACAATCCTTACTGATGTTAAATGTATAAGTATACTTAGATAAAACTAAATTAGGCTATTAATTACTTATTATTACTAAGCTCTGTTCATGTTTAGCCTACAATTAAATGAATGATCAATTGGATGAATGAAATAATAATTTATTAAAAAATTTCAGGGTCCGATCCGCGGAACCCCTGACGCATCTTGGCGGAACCCCGGGGTTCCGCGGAACCCAGGTTGAGAAACGCTGCTCTAGCTGACTGCACAAGCCAGCCGAATTTGGAAACGAATCCTGGCTTTCTAGCCAGTTACAAGAGCAGTTGCACTAAGTAAATAGATAAACTAGCTCTGGGATCGATTCGTAGTGGTATCAATGACACCAATATGTAGAGCAAGCGAGATCAATTACGCAAACTAATGCTTCCATTGATCTGCAACTAAAACTATTGCTTTGTTGTTACTGTTTGCTATAGTTGTTGCCTTGTCATTGTAAACTGTAAAGCTGTGCTTAACGTCTGTTCGCGTATCACAAGGATACTGTCAGAAACGGTCCGGCTGGGACTCGAATTCGTGGCCTTCTGCTTATCAGGCAGTTGTGCTACCGACTAGGCAATCTTTTAAATTCTTTGTTGTAGCTGTAAATTTAAAAAATTCTATTGAGGTTCTGTTGTTGTTTTTCAAATCATTTAAAACCTATCTGTTGCAAAATCTTATTTTTCTCCTTGGATCATCCTTGCATTGAATCGCCCATTGATCGGGGTCAGCGACACATTAATGTAGAGCAGGAAATAAACGAGGTCAATAACGAGAACTAGTACTGCTGTGGTTGATTTTTCTGCAGCTGTTGTCTCTGTTGCGACTGTTGTTAAATTTTTTATGGCCAATCAGCCTGTTACTTATAATTGTTGCTAAATATGACGAAACCTACTTGTTGCTTAATCTTCCAATAAATTAATTCTCTAATAGGTCTTTGGTTCACTAATGGCTCTTTGATTCACTATTGGGTCTTTACGTTAACACTGTACAATTGAGCCAACACGATCAATTGACGAAAACCAGTGTTTTTGTTGTGTTTTGCTGTTTCTTTTGATGCCTTTTTGTTGTCTTAGTTGCGGTTGCTAACACATTATTAGCTGCTAGTTTACTTATTTCTTTTAATTGGCCTACTTGTTGAATATTATTATCAGACAGTTGATTCACGGTGGGGTCATTGACACTTAATGTAGGACAGTCGAGGGTAGTTGCGCCAACTAGTACTTTTTACAGAAGTCTACTTTTCATTTTGATTAGTATGCGTCACACAAAATGTGCACACAGAATTTTGTACTCAAACAAAGAAGTTACACCAACAAAGAGTGCAAGATACATACATACACGCGAGTGTAATATACATTAACAATAGTCGAGTATGGAAACTTGGGAATAGATCAATTTGCTCATAGGAGGCGACTAACGCAGTTATTGAGATAGGCAACGATAAACCACTTCGAAACGTTTTAGGCGTGGTAATATTCTGTAGCAGCCAACGGCTGCCACCCACTAAGTACTAATTGCTTCCAATTAAACGACCCATGTAGGGATGGAAGGCTTGGTTGGCCCTTTGTAAGTCCTAAGTTTAACTCTGACTCGGTCGGAAGTCGAACCCAGTTCATCGATTCAAAATGCCGACGCGCTTAAAGAGTGAACTACAAAGATTAAATATTTAATTATAAACCTACTTGTTGCCTCTATACGTACAAGTTGCTTATTTTTCTCCTGCACTTGATTCGCCGTAAAGTTACACTTTCATGCAGAGCAAGCCAGGGCGACTATAAGAATTTGTGCTTTTGTTGCCGTCATTTTTTACTAATGTTCTACTGTTCTACTACTGTTGTTGTCTTTTCACTAAAGTGAGAAGCTATGTTTCCCATCACAAGGATTACGTCAGAGACGAATCGACTGGGAATGAGATCCACGGCTTCCTGCTTGAAAGACAAGTGTGCTAGTGGGCATAGGCTATTGAACCGGTATTAGATGAAAATCTTCCTGTGAATTATTTTAACCCACCCACTTGTTGCTATCTATTGTGGCTGTGTCGTGGGTTTCATCTCGTTAATAATCCCGTGTTGGATCCGGGACAATTGAGAATAGACCAACCGAAAACTGTGTTTCTTAAGAGTCAATCAACGCAGATACTGAAGAGGGCAACAGAAGACCACCTCAGAAGCTATATTTTTTCATGCTCAAGGCTACATAATAGATGTAGTAAAGACAAAGCCGCTGCGATGGGATCAACTTGTTGGTCGATAGAGTGCTCAATATTGAGCGTGATAGCAGACTGTGTGCATGAATATGCTCCTTGGACCTGCCGTTTGGCGGTATAGTAGAGAGAAATTGCTGTTATTGATACTTGGATGTAGAAGAGGCGATTCAGTGACTAAACTATTATTTTTCGTTATTGCAATTTGTTACGTCTTTGTTCTTTCTGCAACTGTTTTTCTCCTATCATTTGTTGCCAACCGATCTATTATAAATTATTGACTTAAATACCTGTTGATTTTTATTATCCTACTTTTTACTATTTGTTCGTTTACGTCTGATTCCTATGGGATCATTGACACTCAATAATATAGAGAAAATGAGGCCAGTAGACAAGAAAAGGCAATGTAAATCTGAGTTTAACATATAGTAGAGCGAGATAGGCGGTTGTATTACTATAAAACTCTGTAGTCGACAATTTGTGTTGAAAATCCATGAACACTGAACAACCCACACCATAATAGCATTGTGCAGGATAATTAGGGTGCATCATGCATCTGAAGAATTTAAAGAAACATGGTTGTTATAATGAAATCATTGCAAATAATAATCAGAATTGTCAATATTAATATTTAAATTGGTTATGTTGATATTATTTAGTGTTCTCAATTTAGGCAAGAATCAATTTTTCTCATCGTACGTCTTCTAGGAATATTCAAAATATTATATGCATTCATACATAATTTTAAATTCTGTTTGAGATACTCGAAATATTTTATACAGAGCTTTATTAAAGGTTAATTTTAAACGACTAAGTTCAGATTTGTTTAAATTTAGCGCTTCTACAGCAAACAGTAGTATCGGGACAGATGTGGACTCGAGCAAAAAAATCGTAACGTTTAAATCAGGAATATGACCTAATTTGAATACATTGCATTAAATGACTCTCGACCGTTATATTGGGTCGAGAGAAAATTTTGCCAGATTTTTATATTCATGACATTTTTAAAAAATTTGCGAATCCTGTCCTATTCAGCCCATCGCGATTCATAAAAAATCCCCCAAAATTTCAAATTTTTAAATCGATTATTTCGCACTTGAACATGTCTATTTACATAGATTTAAGAAATTTATCAGGTCTATTATCAAGATTTAGTGCTGGAAGTGGACTGCTTTTTAAGGCCACTGATGTTATTGACGTTGTTTTTCGTCCCTGAAATTGTCTTTAGTTAGCGAAGCCATGTCACGTACATTAATTCTAGGGTGATTGATCGCTTAATAGACTAATAAAAATAACTATTATAAGTGGCAGTATAATAATAATAATACTCAACTTCTTTTAGGCGATGATTTTAATACCGGGTATGCAATCTGTCTGTCTATGCTTCGCTCGATCAGATGCAAGTCGGGCATAAATTTAGACATATTTTTCACACAAATCTAGCCCTACTGATCCCTCATTAATTCTGGCTATTGCGGTCTAGACGTTTTCCTTTACTGTTCAAAGCGTCTCTGAGAAACATAATATACAGAGGCTCTGTAAATTGCTATTTTTGTATGGTATTGTAATGAGCACACCATCGATTTCCCGAGTGGATTCAGGAAATTGAGAATTGAACCCTACGGCAACTGTACGTGTTCGTAAGAGTCGACTAACGCAGATACGGCAGTTGGGAGACTTGTAGCCACGTAGCGTTGAGTTCTGTGTATAGACTTATTGGGCTTATAAATTTCAGACTTGCAGAGGTCTATGTTGCTACACCAGTTGAGGCATTTGAGCACTAGGCTACTTGACTCTCTGTTGTCCACTTAGCGCTACTGTGGCATTATGCATAGAGCGGCCCTTTGTATATATGTACTTATTGATTGATTGATTGATCGATGCAGTCAAATAAGGTAATAACTTAGGTCTTTGTCTGTAACACACTTTTATATGATGCCTTTTAACAAAAGAAAATTTGGTTCGTTAAGTGATTTCGTGTTGCCTTTCTTAGTATCTGCATTAATCGCCTCATACTGTATGTAGTTTTCGGTTGATCAAATCTCAAGATGCCCTAACCCATCACGGGAATGGTAACAGAAATATATGATCGATTCTGGGTTGCAATTATGTGACATGCGCCGTAAGAAGACCGAGAATTTTAGATGTGATGTGACGCAATCAACTCTTGCAGCACCTACAAACATGATAATATTTTGTGCCTTTCACCTGCTGCAACTTTTTCTGCCATTTCCAACATGCTATAGATGTCGTAAGAGTCGCAAATATTGAGAAAGACTACTGAAAATTACGTCAAAAGCCTTAAATTTCCCCTAAACAAAGATATGTTTATTGTGATAGCAAAGCCTTTATGACGGGATTAGCTTCTTGGTCGAAGGTATGCTAATTAGCGAGCATACCTTCGATAGTGGACGTCGATGATATGCATCAATGATAGTTGACCTTCAGAGAATTTTTTGATTGAACCTGCCATCTGACAGCGCTCTATTGATAGATACGACGTACATTTACCTTATTACTGCTATTGCAACTTCTATTGCTACTACTGAGTGTAAATCCAGCTAATTGGAGGCTTAGGTCTGCGGTACTCAGCACTGCTAATGCAATCGTCTTTTTTCAAGATTTTTTTTCTAATCCTGTTGCACTGTTGTTACTAGTTATTAGAAAGGCTAATTTCCAGGTGACGGGCAGTGACACTTGTCAGTTAGTAATCCGAGGAAATTTCTCGTAAAGCTAGCAATAAAAATTCTTCTTCTTAAAGTATTGAACGTGGGGTTAATATATAGGACGATAGAGAGTTTGTAGAACAATAATGCAGGGTTATGTTACTCGATATTTATCTTTATTAAAAGCATTAACGTCGAAATGTCACGTCCCATGTGATCTCTTTAGATTGATTTGAGCAGAAATGTTTATTCAACACATTTAAAAGTATACGCTACAGAAAGTTCGTTGTCAATTTGCAAGACTATTTCCTATGAGAGGAATAAGATATTTTGCTGGATCTCTGTGTTTTGTTGATAACGAAATAAATCGGCGATCGATTTCAAACTCTACTTATAGAGAATTAATATAAAAAATTACAGTTAATAAAGAAATTAGTAAAATGTAATGCAAAATTAATGTTAAATGCCGTGATGTTAACTTTCAAACGTCATTGATGGGTTTTTTCTGCTCAATATGTTAGTTAGTCGCCATTAATGAACACCGGTAGTTACCGGTGAGTTAAAATAACAACTTGTAACGCACATATCTGATCATAAAGTGGTCTCTTTCACAGAGTGGTCTCTGAGTGGATTTAACAAATCCACTCAGAGACCACTCTGAGATCAGAAGTTGCGGAAGAATTCAGCGAAAGGCAATAAAGGTACACCGTTAAAATATAAAACGCACCGAGAAAAGTGAAAACGAGGCAACCGAGAAAGCAAGTGTAAGGTATAAGTAAATGTCGTAAAATTAAAAAGTCGCTAAATTAAATTTATCCTCACCTCGCCGCATCCCCTCCCCGCATCCCCTTTCCACCACCGTCCCGCATCTACCGTGCACGAATTTCATCCCAAAGGAAATATTTTATCACTCCAATAATTAAGAACTTTGACGCAGATTCCCTTACGTACGGTTCATAGACATGAAGCAGGTATTTAATGCGACGTTACAGTATTTGCTTAGATCTCGAGAGAGTTTTTTTTATCGCAAGATTACACAAGTCAGGACTGTTCGTCGGACGGAATAATTTACGGTTGGGCTTCCGATGACAAATCCCACAAGGTTGTTGAATAAATGTCGACCATCGATTAGACTTCTTATCAATGGAGGAAAGGTTGAAGCTGGGTTTAACTCCATGAATTGCTTAGGGAAAAATTCCGCGAGTGAGTTTGGAAAATTTTGTTCAAAAATTCGTTAATGCCAAGATCTATCTGAAAGCGGCAGATATTTACTGAAACGTAAAGTATAATTAGAGAATTTAATTCACCGACACCTGTACGCGTTCGTAAAAGGCGACTAACGCAGATGCTGTATTTAAGAGATGTGGTAGCAAAGTAGTCGATGCCGTAGCTGTTGTGTAATACAGTGAAGATTTGACGTCCGGTTTCTCATCCGAAGATGATGTCAGGGACGTCCTAAGCGGAATATGCTGCTATAAGCTGTTCTTATGGCCGATAGGTGGCTCTACATATATGTGATAAGAAATCGTCGACTGGGGAGTGGTCGAACGCATGCGGTGTTCGCCTCTGAAACAAGTGATGGAAGCGGCCTGGGTTCAAACCCAGGGTCAGTATACAAAATGTATTACACCCGCACCCTTAGTACGGGTGCCGAATAGGTTAATCACGTATCTGAGCTAGCTTTCAATTGGCGCTGTGTACGGCAAAGGTGCGATTAATCGTGGAGAAGACAAGAAAAAATTAACACCAACAGAAGCTTGTACAGTAGGTTCGAAGACCGGTTTCTGCTGGACACGTTATAGAAATCGTCGTTGCAAAACAAGGAAACCGACCTTTGGCACAAGTTTGTTCTGTTTTACTTGGCAACTGCAGCTACTGTTTCTACGCCGCTACACTAGCAAGCAGCTGTACTATCACTGCCGTTATGTTATCACAATAAAAAGCATCAGCTGCGACACTGACCTCGTTGTAGGAGGCGCTCTATTATAATTGCTACATTGCTACAGCTACTAATGCTGCTGGTCACTAGAGTCGTCAAAAAAACATTAATTTTGCTAATTTTAGTACGTGAAATTCGATAGCATTTGCAGATTTCTTAAGACATTAACCAAAAATAGAGATCTAGCAAAACCTAGATAGACAGTGTCGTAGCAGCAGAGATTATTATAGATGCTGTAACTGCTCTGACGGACCTAAATGCGTTGCTGCGCCGCTGATCTGGCTCTCGGACTCGCTCTACTCGCTGTACTCGCTCTAATCTATTTCTGGATCAATTCGCGTCTCCGCAAAACAATTTTTTGTACGAATTGACCTTCACAGTTACACCAAAATGACCTTCAAAAATAATCCTAGAGCCGATCGCAATAAAGAGATTCGGAGAATAAGAAGAATGAGATTATTCTCTGAATTTTTTTAGTGCGATCGACTGTACGATTGGCTTTATTTATATCTTGTTTTGAATCCTTCGCCGGTGACGATGGCGGGACGCAACGTTGACAAGAAAGAAACTTCCCCAGCCGTCGATTCTTGTTGCTTGTACGAGTTGAGTCAACTCGAGACCGGTCCAATCTGATACGTTGTCGATCCACGTCGTAGCTGGTCTAACGCGACTTCTAGTTCAGAGAATCAAACCGGCGATGACCGCATTCTCGATGCTTAACGACTCCCGCCTCATTATGTATCCAAAATATCCAAGCGTCCGGGTTTTTACACTTTGTAGTAGGTCAGAGTTTGCTTGCAATCTCCCCGATACATCGACAAACGTTACTTTGTCAGTTCCTGACATCCGCAGCATCCGCTCTTCTTGCACAGGTTTTTTCGAACGCAGTGAGTTTCGTCTCGTCAGCCTTTCTCACTCAAAAGTCCAGCTCTCGCACCCATAGATAGTAACAGACTATGAGTCCAAAGTCCCTCGCGTCAAAATTTATTTTGACGTGAGGGGGAAGGAGGCAAAATAATTTTCAACTGATTCTCGTTTCGCTCGCATTATTCTGAGCGTCCAAAACATTTCGGATACGTGCCCTCTAAATATTGCGAGCGGAACGCAACTTTTTTGATGTCACTTAAGACATAGATTCTTAGAGTTTTTATACATTTTGTACAAATTTCCTAAGTCGGGGGGTGGGGGGGCCAAGGGTACAAAAAGGTCAAAATATGCATGAGTTTGCAGTATTTTTGACTGGGGAGTCATCTCCCCGCCGCTCTTAAATCCGCCCATGAGGCAAGTCTGTGACTCGCGTTCATTAAACATTCTCGCTTTACGTTACAATCTGTTTCCGCTAGATAAATTTTTGTCTTTCAGGCC
>JADMIO011460676.1_pt1 | contig 22269 bp, 23 predicted proteins | sample 8958161 | NCBI WGS metagenome assembly JADMIO01 (sample SAMN16585339, study PRJNA669376) | soil metagenome | isolation source: Crop rotation soil | place: USA: Cullars Rotation, Alabama | collected 2011
AGCCTCAACCCTGTCATTCCCGCCGACATCGTCGCGACGATCTATCATTGTCTCGGCATCCCCGCCGACCTGGAGCTGCGCGATCGGCTCAACCGGCCGTTCACGCTCGTACCCTGGGGCAGTGTGGTTCATGAACTGCTGGCGTAAAATCATCTCCCCTCTCCCTTTGGGAGAGGGGTCGGGGGTGAGGGCGAAGCGTCGAGATTTGGATGCCACAGCCCTCACCCCCGACCCCTCTCCCAAAGGGAGAGGGGAGAAATCAGCTGCCTTTCGCCTAAGCTTGTTTTCTCATGTATCGCCCGATAGATCGGCCGGCCTTCCAGGCGATACTTGCGCTCGAAGTTCGTAAGAAACTCCCCTTCGCGCAGTTTTGTCATACTTCCATCGTCCGTCAGCGCATGTAGCGCCTGCACTTCTTGCAAGAGGGCGATGGATTCGTTGAAGTATTCCTGCACGTCGCTGACGAAATGCAATCGTCCGTGTGTCCGCAGTGCGCGAGCGCACCATGTGACGAATTCCTTCGTGAAGAGTTTGCGCTTTTTGTGGCGCTGCTTCCACCATGGATCGGGAAAGTAGACATGGATCGCGAACACGCTGGCCTCGGCGACACGTTCCTTCAAGAACCAGCGCGCGTCGGTGCAAGCCAGCTTCACGTTGCTCAGTTCTCGCCGGGCAATGCGAGACGCCGTAAATAACGTGTATTTGCGCTCGATCTCGATGCCGAGAAAATTGGTATGGGGGCGTGCCTGGCCTTGTTGCAGCAAAAACAGGCCTTTGCCGAAGCCGACTTCGATCTCGACCGGATGGTCGTTGCCGAAGAGTTTACGCCAATCGACAGGCGGGCCGGGCGTTAGCAAAGGAGAATCGGGCCGGATGAATCCGGGATGAGGCACGTCGAGCAAGAACGGCGCAAGCGTTTCGATTGGGACCCGGCGCGAGAAACGCACGGCTTACTCCTCGCCCCGGCGGAGCGGCACGCCGATAATGTCGCCGTGGAACACTATCGTATCCTTGACGAAACCCTGCACGTTGAAGACCATGAGTCGGCGACTGAAGCGAATCTCCTTCGAGACCAGAACGAGGCGGTCGCCGGGCCGCACAGGACTGCGGAAGCGAACATTCTCCATGCCGCTGAAGCCGAGAAAATCGCCGGGAATTTGATGCTGCGTCATGGTGTAATAACTGCACAGTTGCGCGGATGCTTCACACATCAATACACCCGGCAATAGCGGGTAACCAGGCATGTGTCCGCGCACCCAGAATTCATCAAAGCGTACATCCTTGTAGCCGACGATGATCTTGTTGACTTTATCGAGATAGACGATGCAATCGAGTTGTTCCATCTCGAAACGTTGCGGATTGACCTGCCCAATGGCATTTCGATCGGCAATCACATTGCTGTAGTTGATTTGCGCAACATCGAAATGCAGTTCCGGCGGCATGACGCACGTCCTCAGAGAGTCAAGAGTCAAGAGTCAAGGGTCAAGAGCCAATACGTTGCAACTCTAAACTCTTAGCTCTGAATATTCGACTTTCGGCTCTGAACTCTGGGCTCTGGATTCCCGACGTTCACGTTCCCACAATCTCGGCGATCTGACCCAGCTCCGTTAAGAGCACGTCGGGTCGGGTGGCGGGCTCCTTCACCTCTTTTTGCGTTGCCTGCACGGAATTCTTATCGCCGACGTACAGGGCTGTCCGCATACCGAGCTTCTTGGCGGGGATCAAGTCCATCGGGATTCGCGAACCGACGTGCAAAATCTGCGGCGGCGCAATTCCCATAGACGCCAGTTGATTGCACGCGTGCTTGAACAAACGCTCCGACGGTTTACGGCTTCCCACCACACACGACAGGGTACGCAACGACCGGTCGAAAAGCTGGTCGACGCTGACACTGCAATGTTGCTGTGCCAGGCCACGACGTAATTGTACGAAGGTAAAGCATTGCGCGTCGGCGAGAATGCCTTGTTTCAACCCTGCTTGATGGACGTGCTCCAGGGCCCGCGCCGCCCCGGCATAACACGCAGTCCCCTGCAAGCTGGCATGGAAGAAGTAGGCGATCTTCTGACTGTACTCGTTAAGCATGCCGTAAAAAGCCGAGTCGAACTTGTAATCCTTTTGCTGGAGCTTTTTGATGATTGCTTCCCAGATGCGCTCCGACAAGGTTTCCGGATATTTCTCTGCGGGTGAAGGCGCCATGCGCAAGTCGTTGAGCACGCGAGCGTAGATCGCACCCATGTACTCGGCGGGTTGACCGGGCTTTCGCGTCATCGATCCCCACATCTTGAATTCCCGGACCACTTTGTCCAGGGCGACCGACATGACAAATTTCAGCGGATGCTCGAACAGGAGTTGGCCGCTGTAAAGGTTGAGCAACGTGCCATACACGTTCCAAAGCACCGCGCGCACTTCCGGCATCCGCACCAGGTGCGGCCGCGCCTTCAGACGTTCCGGCTTGGGCGGCGCCGGCCAAACCAGGTCGCGCTTGTCCAAGGAGTCGGCATATTGTTCCAGCGTCAGCGGCATGCGCGGCGTTCTCAAACCCAGTGGTGAGTAATGAGTGGTGAGTGGTGAGTAATGCGTGGATTTTACTCGGCACTCGCCACTCACCACCATTACTCACCACACTGGCATTGCTATGGATGATTTAGTAAAACGAACAGAAATGTCCGTGCTCCATCAACTTGCAATCCGCCCTTATCCTGAAAGCAAATCGATGAATTCTCCTCCTCCTTATGAAGACGCCAACACGAAGGCGGGACTGCCGCCGTCATATGGGGATCAAAATGTGCGGCAAGGAGCGCCGAGCGATCGGCCCAATGCCCAGGTGGGATTGCCTCCCGTGCTGCCGCCGTCGGGACGCTTCATCGCCCAGCTCTTCGTGGTGCCGGGTATCATCATCCTGACCGTGGTCCTGTTGGTGCTCGGCTTGAGTTATCTGCGCAAGCGCGAACACGAACCGGTGGCTTTTTTGCAGCAGCTTGACAGCCACAACCCCGAAATCCGCTGGCGCAGCGCGAATGATTTAGCCCAAATCCTGAAAGCACCGGGACCTGCCACGCTGCGCTGGAAAGCCGACGCCAAGTTCGCGCTCGATTTGGCAGAGCGTCTCGATAGCTCCTTCCGTAATTTGTGCGAAGAGGAGAAGAAAGTCGGCGCGCAAGTCGCCAGCAGCAGCGATAAAGATCGTGATCTCTTATGGCGAAAGCTGCGCCATGAGCGCGATTATGTCGGCTACCTGGCAGCAGCACTCGGCGATTTACACGTCCCGGTCGGCGCTCCGGTTCTGTGCGCGATTTTGGCGCATGAGTCGTCGCCCGATCTGAAAGGCAACACCTTGCAACGTCGCAAGGCGCTGTGGGCGCTGATGTACATGGGCGAAAATCTCCGCGGCTTCGCCAAGATTCCTGCGGAGCAGAGGCAACAGGTGCTCGATGTGCTCAAAGCAGAAGTCGCGCAGGGCGACACGGCGCGCGCCGGCTGGGCCCGGACGGCACAGTTCTATCTCGACAAGACTGCATTGCCGCCGGGTGATTCGGCCGCGATCGTGAAGGTCGATGAAACATTGGCAAAATGTGCCGACAGCGAGGATCGCTTTCTGCGCGAACTCGTTGCGATGTCTTTCAACTTCTGGGATGGCCCCCAGGCCGAGGCGACGCTGCGCAAGCTCGCTGCCGATACTGGCCACGGCACGTTGATCCGCGTCGAGGAGAATGATTGAGGCTAAGTTAGCCCGCCACGCCAGCAAGGAAGATGGAATACGTCGCTGGCGCTGCGGGCTAACGTCCGCATTCGATAGGGTATTTCATGGTACAAGAAGACAAAGGTCTGGTGATACGCGGGTTGGTGTTGCTGGCACTCATCAGCGGTCTGGTTGTGTTTGTGCTGGCGCTCCTATTCTGGCGTCCCCAGGAGTCGGCGAAAGCGGTGGCGCTTGACGCGCTGCCGGAATGTTATGTCTCTGCGGTCGTCGGGCCGGCGCTAACCCATTTTCCAGCGGGAATCTCCTGGGGCGCGATGTATGCAATGAAAGAGAATTTGCCCAGTGCGCCGGGCTTTGGGATACGTTACAATGCCGCGACGACGCTGGCGCGGCGCGGCAGCGCATCGGTTCCCTGGCATTTGATCCGCGAGATGTTGGATGAAAAGCAGCAGCTTCGCAACTATCGCGTGCGCCAATCCGACGGTGTCGATGCCTACGACAAAACCGCCGCCCGCTCCAACGCGATCAGTGCCCTCAAAGCGCTAACGGCCTGGCACGAAGTAAAAAAGACGGCCAACACGCCGTCGGCGCTTCCACCGGAGCTGCGCGAAATATATGCGCTGGTGGACGCGCTGGCGGAAAAGCAAGACGGCGAGGTGAAAGCCCAGGCAGAGAAGGCGCAGCAGACGTTTTTGCGATAGTCCGATGCACAAGACCGCCGGCGCTGTTAGAATGTAGTTGCATTCATGTATCTGCCGGGAGAAGAGGTCATGGTCGCGCAAGTCCAATGATTCGCCACGGATCGAAAACGACAGCCCAAAGGAGTGGTGGAGGTGGTACTATGACCGAGACGCTGACTGCTGAGGGTTATGAACAGACTAAGGAGAAGCTGCGCGATCTGGAAACACGCTTGGCAGAAATCGAGAAACGCACGGACCTCGATCCTAACCATGTGGCGAGCGTTCGGCGCTCTTACAAGATGATAATGCGCGAGTACCTCCAAGAGATCAAACTCTACGAAGCCAAGCTTGCCAAGAAGAATCCATTGACGCCGGCATGACGACATCCCGCCTCATCAGCAGAGGTATATCGTCAATCTCAATTGACGCTGAATTCCGGCGGAAATGTGCGGGCCGATGCCTCTGCGGTACCGATCTTCGCATTTAGCATATCGTGCAATAGCTGCAAACGGGTTTCGACGTCCAATTCCTCCAGCAGGGCTTGCTTGAATTCGGCATCCAGCGACAGCGCAAATGCGATGATATCGCACAGCGCTCCCAGGGGCAAATCGCTGTTGAGCAGCTTGCGCATCTGCTCGGCAACGTCCTGCTGCGGAAACCAGCCGGCGGTCTTGCGCAATAGGGTTCTTCGCCAACAACGTTCCTGATCCGCGCCGGGCAGTGGCGTCTCCTGAAGAATCTCTGCACGCGCGATCCGGTAAAGCTTGTCCGTCGGTATTTCATCGACAATGCGAATGCGTGCCTGGCCTCGCAGAAGGATGTTGAATCGGCCATCGTCGAGACGCTGCTCGGCAAGGATGCGACCCACACACCCGATGCGGTGCAGCGCGGGTTTGCCGGCGTAATCCTGCTCCCAGCCCGGCTTGGGCAGCACCAGCGCGATTAAACGGTCGGTATCGAGCGCGTCCTCCGTCATTTGCCGATAACGCGGCTCGAAGATGTGCAAGGGCTGCATGAGATTTGGGAAAAACACCAGGTTCGGCAATGGAAACAGCCGGACCTCGCCGGAAAATCCCGCGTGCGCTGAGGAATCGCCCATGGATGGCTCCCGTGATTTCACTCATCTTCGCGCAGATATTGCGCGGGATCGGGCCAGGCTTCCGGCGGTGGATTCAGCTCCAGCGTCGGGATCAACTCGTCCTGGATTTCAATCGTTCGCGTCGGTTCCGCCGCAGCTAACAACCCGGCAAAGCAGCGCTCCATTTGGCTCCAAAAGGCATTTTGATCCAGACCCATGAATGGAGTTCCATAGCGCTGCATGTAGTCACGACTCGAATGATACAGCTTCACTGCGCCGCGGACGTTGCCATTGCAGAAATGACACAGTCCCACCGCGGCCTGGATTAATCCCTGATAGAATTGCTTTTCCGGGCCAAACGTTTCCATCCACAGCGATTCCCAGACCTCATGGGCTTCGAAGAAATCGCCTCGGTTGAACAAGACGATACCGGCCAGGTAGCGCGGATCGTATGGGACCGGGTTTTCTTCCATACTAATATTGTAGGCGACATTCCCTCCAAATTCCCAGGCGGTTTCAGCATGTTCTCACGGCGTCTCCCTTTGAAGGACATTATCGACCTGTGTCGCGCGCTGCGGCATCAGCTCGCCGCGGGGCTGTCGTTGCAACAGGTAATGAAACAACAAGGCGTGCGCGGCCCACGAGCGGTGCGCGCACTTGCAGGGCGCATCAGCGAGGCGATTCAGAAAGGCAGCAACCTGTCGGATGCGCTGGACGCGGAGGAGGGCCGGTTCCCACCGCTCTTTGTTTCCCTGGTCAAGCTCGGCGAAAACACCGGACACATGGCGGAAATCTTCGGCGAGCTGGAGCGGTATTACCAGCTCGAATTGCAGTTGCGTCGCCAGTTCCGCAGCCAAACCATCCTGCCGGTCATCCAATTCGTCGCGGCGATTTTCATTTTTGCGGGGGTGATCTTCATCCTCGGCTTTCTTGCTGAGCTGAGCAACACCAAGCCGATTCTCACGATCTTCGGAAGGGGCGGTGCGGCGGGGGCGCTGGCATTTCTGGGCGTCATTTTCGGATCGATCGCCGTCGTCTGGATCCTCATCAAGTCGCTGGCGCGCATCGGCCAGCAGAAAGCTTGGATGGATCGCTTCGTACTGTATTCGCCGGCCATCGGTTCGTGCCTGGAGGCGCTGGTGATGAGCCGATTCACCCTCGCGCTGCAGTTGACGCTGGATACCGGCCTGTCTATTACCAACGCGCTGCGCCTGAGCCTAAACGCGACGGGCAACGCCCATTTCAGCTCGCATGCCGATATGGTCGCGCAGGCATTGAAGGACGGGCAAACCTTGTACGAAGCGCTCCAAGCAACGGGGTTGTTCAGCGATGATTTTCTGAATATGGTTGCCAGCTCCGAAGAGAGCGGGCGCGTGCCGGAAATGATGCGGCACCAGGCACAATACTATCACGAAGAAGCGACGCGGCGGATGAAGACGGTGACGATGTTGGCCGCCCAGGGCGTGTGGCTCTGTAGCGCGGGGTTCATCATCTGGGCGATCTTCCGGCTCGCGGGAATCTATCTCGACGCGCTCAAGATATGAGTTTTTAGCTGCCGGTATGCGAGCCAAGAGAAAAGCTATCTTCGTCGTCGCAATTCCACGACGATCGCGTCGTGGTCGGATATTTGCGGTCGCCAGTCGCATGGTTGGACATCGAGGGATGTAAGGATATACATCGAGTTTTCTACGACCCAGTCTCGTTGGCTCTCTGGAGTGAGGAAAATGTGATCGATGCGTTCCTTCGGCAATTGATTCACCGTGTCCGAAAAGTAGCATACGCGTGATTGTTTCGGATCGACCCGCGTATGTCCGAACCGACCCATGTCCATTATTGCATCCGAATCCGGCGCCGCGTTGAAATCCCCTGCCACGAATAGGATGTTCTTCTTCGGGAGGATGCTGAGCAGACTTTTCACCTGGGTGTCAGGGATCGATGTGCTCAGATGCACTCCCACAGCGGTGACGATTTCACCACCCAGATCAATATCCGCTAACAACGCAATCCGATTTTCCCAAAACGGCTCTTTCGGCTTCAGCAATTCGCGCCTTGCTTTCACCAGCGGATACCGGCTGAGGATAGCCGAACCTTCCTCGAATCCGAGCAACGCCAGCGAACCATTCGCCCGTGCATATGCGTAATTCATTCCCAACTCTTTTGCCAAGCGCTCAGCCATGCTGCCATGGTTTCTGGTGGACCAGGCTTCCTGGAGCACAAGGATATCGGCCTTAAGACCGCGAAACTCCCGCAGCGTGCTTCGGAATCGCTTCTCCTGGTCTTTGAAATCAGGGAAACCGTGCAGGACGTTCAAAGTGACGATGCGCAATGTATTCACGGGGCCGGCAACAGGCGGAAGCTGATGCATCACCGTCACATCGCCTGCTTCATTGGACAGGACAGCATAGACGAACCCCGCCGCGCTCCCGAGCAGGACCAGACCCAGGAAAAGGACAAGACATCGTTTACCGTGTCCCTGCCTCGGAGCCTGAGACAGTCCGATCACGATGCACCCCGCGCCGCCGACAATGCCGGATGTCAGCAGTGCCGCCATAAGGTACGGATGCGGTATCGTGATCGATCCGACGTTCCAGAGCAACCACTGGGACGGAAGACCCAGTAGCAGCGCCAGCGGCAGGAATCGCTGAATCATCGGAGGTTTTCCTCAGTTCAACCATGGATGAAATCATGCCAGACGTATCCATCCGGCAAATCCTCCACACTGGCAAATTCATAGTGCAGGATTCGGCGGTGCCGCTTTGTTTCATCGTGCGATTTGTTGCTGCAATGGCTGAGCAAGGGCCGCATCAACAATACGTCGCCGCGCCGGCCAAGGATCGCAACCGGCGAGCGATTGCCCGAAATTATCGCTTTGCCGCTATGATGTGATCCTGGTAAGACCGTCAAAGGCCCATTCTCCTGGGTCATGTCGTCGAGGTGCAGGCGTAGCGTCAGCATGTTTTGCAGAAGCCACTCCGGCGCTTCGACATGCGGTACGCCGACCTTGAATGTCGGTTTGTGAAAGTGCTCGCTTGGCAAGCGATTTTTCTTGACCGCAATCGTCATGTCCTTGTGCCATGGTAGCGCCCAGGACCGTTGTGGCGGCTTGTCAAAATAGAGCACGCGCACCAGGCCGAAGCGAGAACCGAGCGATTCTTCGAGTATGTTTGTCAGCGAAGGTTCCTGATACGCCTGAGCAACGCCAGGCCATAGTTGCAAAAGATTGCGTGCGCCGTAGATACTGCCGTTTTCAGCGCGCAAGGTCGAGCCATCGGCATTCTGGGCAAATGCCAGATCCAGTTGCTGGATAATATCGTCGATTTGGGTTGCGGAAAGCGCGCTTGGAAGCAAGACGTAACCGTCTTTTGCGAGTTGGGTTTGCCAGCTTTGTGCCTGCGTGGTCATTTCCGGTCCTCGACTTCGTGTCGCAACTTGGTCATATCCGTCACTTCCGCCCGTTATCGCCAAAGATTAGCGGGCGATTGCTGAAAAGACAGCAGGAATCGCAATTTTTTTTCATAGAAGTGTTGCCGGATTTGTACGACCACCTAGAATGATAGTCCCATCGCTTCTCTGAAGCGATTTGTTCTTTGACAAATAGGCAGCGGAAAGAGTGTTGTATCTTCATGCTCAATGAAAGTTGGGTGTGCAAGAAAAGATCTCTATATGCGTCAAGAGAATAACGAGGATTTCCGTTACACAGTCTGTCGTGACTATGCCACGACAGCAGGGTAGCCGAAGCAGGGTTGCTCTTTGTCTGGCAACGGGCAAGGGGACGATCCATGCGGCCAAGCTACTAAGGGCGTGTGGGGGATGCCTTGGCGCCAGGAGGCGATGAAGGGCGTGGAAGACTGCGATAAGCCCGGGGGATTGGTCAAACGCGAATTGATCCCGGGATCCCTGAATGATTCCGGTGTGAATCCATAGCACCGGAAAGCGAACGGGGGGAACTGAAACATCTCATTACCCCCAGGAAAAGAAAGCAACCGCGACTCCGTCAGTAGCGGCGAGCGAACGCGGAATAGCCCAAACCGTAGGGACTTGTCCCCGCGGGGTTGTAGGGCCGGTGTTTAGAAAGCTAGTACCTTAGCAGAAGGCTTCTGGAAAGAGCCGCCACAGCGGGTGATAGCCCCGTATGCGACAAGGGAACGTGGACGATCCGGTACCTGAGTAGGACTCGACACGTGAAAGCGAGTCTGAATCTGCGAGGTCCATCTCGCAAGGCTAAGTACTCCCTGGCGACCGATAGCGCAACAGTAGCGCGAGCGAAAGGTGGGAAGAACCCCGACAAGGGGAGGATAGTGAACCTGAAACCACATGCCTACAAGCGGTCAGAGCCCGTCTAGTTCTTTCTTCGGAAAGGATGAGGGGTGATGGCGTGCCTTTTGCATAATGATCCGGCGACTTACCGTCAGGGGCCAGGTTAAGTGGCTCTGCCACGCAGCCGAAGCGAAAGCGAGTCTGGCAAGGGCGTTCAGTCCAGGGCGGTAGACGCGAAACCACGTGAACTACGCATGGCCAGGTTGAAGGAAGGGTAACACCTTCTGGAGGACCGAACTCACTAGTGTTGAAAAACTAGGGGATGAGCTGTGTGGAGGATTGAAAGTATCATCAAACGTGGAGATAGCTCGTTCTCTCCGAAATAACTTTAGGGTTACCGTCGCCAAGTGACTGCATGGGGGTAGAGCGACTGAATTCGCTAGGGGGCCTACCCGGCTACCCTTCGAAACCAAACTCCGAATACCATGCATCAGCAGCGGCAGATAGACGGTGGGGGATAAGCTTCATCGTCGAGAGGGGAACAACCCAGATCGCCTGCTAAGGTCCCGAAAACACGCTCAGTGCGAAAGGAAGTTGGATTCCGGTGACAGCCAGGATGTTGGCTTAGAAGCAGCCACCATTTCAAAAGTGCGTAATAGCTTACTGGTCGAGGAGTCCTGCGCCGATAATGAACGGGACTTAAGCGTGTTACCGAAGCAGCGGGTTTGCTCGCAAGAGCAAGCGGTAGGAGAGCGTTGCAGCCGCCTGCGAAGGGGAACGGACAACGATCCCTGGAGGTTCTGCAAGTGATCATGCCGGAACGAGTAACGCTAAAACAGGTGAGAATCCTGTTCGCCGAAAGCCTAAGGTTTCCTGGGGAAGGTAAATCCGCCCAGGGTTAGTCGGACCCTAACACGAGGCCGAAAGGCGTAGTGGATGGACAGCCGGTTAATATTCCGGCACCATGTCGGAAGGTTGAGGGCATCAGGACGCTTGGTGTAAAGTGAGCGGCCCAACAGAAGTGGCCGTACCGCAAGGTCGAGGGCATTTACGATCCCGAAGTCATTGGCAGCCGAGCCAAGAAAAGCCGATGCCGGACAACCGACGTGCCCGTACTAAAACTGACACAGGTAGGCGAGATGAGTATTCTTAGGCGCTCGAGAGAACGCTCGTGAAGGAACTCTGCAACATGGCTCCGTAACTTCGGGAGAAGGAGCGCCCTTGAGGGTGTCACAGCTTTCGGGGGCCGCAGTGAAAAGGTTCTAGCGACTGTTTACTAAAAACACAGGTCTGTGCGAACGCGTAAGCGGAAGTATACAGACTGACGCCTGCCCAATGCCGGTAAGTTAAGGAAGAGGGTCAGCCCCGCGAAAGCGAGGCAAAGCTCGCAACCGAAGCTCCGGTGAATGGCGGCCGTAACTATGACGGTCCTAAGGTAGCGAAGTTCCTTGTCGGGTAAGTTCCGACCTGCATGAATGGCGTAACGACTGGAACACTGTCTCCACGAGCGACTCGGTGAAACTGTAGTTGTCGTGAAGATGCGACATACCCGCGATTAGACGGAAAGACCCCGTGAACCTTTACTGTAGGATAATATTGGGTTTAGACCCAACATGCGTAGCGTAGCTGGGAGACGTTGAAGCGGGACCTCCGGGTCCTGCGGAGTCGCCACTGAAACACCAGCCTTGTTGTGTTTGAATTCTAACGGTGATCCCATGAAACTGGGCACCGGACCGTGTTATCTGGGCAGTTTGACTGGGGCGGTCTCCTCCTAAAGCGTAACGGAGGAGTTCAAAGGTACCCTCAGCCTGGTTGGCAATCAGGCATCGAGCGTAAAGGTAGAAGGGTGCTTAACTGCGAGAGTGATGATTCGAGCAGATGCGAAAGCAGGACTTAGTGATCCGGCGGTGCTGGATGGAAAGGCCGTCGCTCAACAGATAAAAGGTACTCCGGGGATAACAGGCTTATCTCCTCTGAGCGTTCATAGCGGCGAGGAGGTTTGGCACCTCGATGTCGGCTCATCGCATCCTGGGGGTGGAGAAGCTCCCAAGGGTTTGGCTGTTCGCCAATGAAAGCGGTACGTGAGCTGGGTTTAGACCGTCGTGAGACAGGTCGGTCCCTATCTGTCGTGGGCGTAGGAAACGTGCGCGGTTCTCTTCCTAGTACGAGAGGATTGGAAGGGACGCACCTCTGGTGTTCCAGTTGTCGCGCTCGCGGCAGTGCTGGGTAGCCACGTGCGGCCAGGATAAACGCTGAAGGCATATAAGCGTGAAACCCTCCGCCAGATGACGTTTCCCGTACTTTATGTACCAAGGCTCCCGGAAGACCACCGGGTAGATAGGCCGGGTGTGTACGTGCAGCAATGCACTGAGCTAACCGGTACTAACAGCCGACCGCTTGACCGCATTGATCCTCTCCTTGACCGAGGGGCGAGCCAAGAGGGACGAGGGGTGAGTCCAATCATCTCCGTCCGCGATTCTTGGGTAGCCCATGCGTATGCCCGCAGAGATCGGACAAGCGACGCATCTGGAGAGACAACACGCCTCCGCTGCCTTTTTGATATAACCAGGGCCGAATGGTGAGGGCGGGTGGTATTACTCACCCCTCGTCCCTCAACACTCGCCACTCATGTGACTTGCCGGTGACCATACCCAAGTGGACACACCCGTTCCCATTCCGAACACGGCCGTTAAGCACTTGGGGCCCATGATAGTGTGAACAACGCGAAAGTAGGTCATCGCCGGCTTTATCAAAACCCCCGTGGTGTAAGCCACGGGGGTTTTGTTGTTAAACAGTTCGTGAGATCGTCACACTTCATCATCCAGCGTATCGGTTCTTTCGGAATGCTGAAGCGGGACATAGGGAAATATTACCCATACGAAGACTCCGACCAAGCCGCCGACCACAACTCCGACAATCGCACCAATGACCAACGCTTCGGCCAGAGAATTGCTATGGTGATGCATCAGCGCGCCGCCGATCAGCGTGCCGACAACGAAACCGACGCCGACGCGGAAAAATATCGACCCTAACCCGCGTAGCCGCCGCGGCGGTTCCGGGCGTGTCGGTGACTGCTCTTCAATCATCGCGCTGACGCAGTTCCAGCACTGCTGGAAATGGTCTTCATTATGTTCTCCGCAGCTTGGACAGATCCACATCGCTTGTTCCTCAGCGCGGCGTCACCATCGGTCGAGGCAGTTGAAACCACGCTCGATGACAGACTTCCTTTTCTTCCTCGCTCAGGGTGAGCTTTACCGCGCCTAGGCTGGCGTCGAGCTGCTCCGGCTTGCTGGCGCCGACGATGGCGGACGTGATTCCGGGCTGGGCCAACACCCAGGCAATGGCAACCTGGATCAACGATTTGCCGCGTGGCCGGAAGAATTGCTCAAGGTCCTTTACCGCATCGAGCTGTGCTTGCTGCCAATAGCGCTCGCGGTAAAGGTCGCCGGTTTTGCCGAGGGAGAAACGGGTTTTTTCCGGCACCGGCGTCTCGAGCGTCTGGTATTTGCCCGTCAAGAAACCTCCCGCAAGCGGATTATAAGCGATGACGCCAACGCCTTGATCGCAACAGAGTGGCAGCAATTCGCTTTCGATGTCGCGATACAGGAGGTTATAGCGAGGCTGCACGCAGTCGAAGCGCGCCAGGCCATGCCGTGCGCTGATGCCGAGCGCCAGGGCCACTTGCCAGGCGGGATAATTGGAACAACCCAGGTAACGCACCTTGCCTTGCCGAACGACGTCATCAAGGGCCCGCAGCGTCTCCTCGAGCGGCGTGTCGGCATCGAAACTGTGCGGCTGATACAGATCGATGTAATCCGTCTTCAGGCGGCGCAGGCTGTCATCAACGGCCTGGATGATGTGGCGACGCGACAGCCCTTCGTCATTGGGGCCCGGCCCGACTTTCATGCGGCATTTCGTGGCCAACACAAAGCGATCGCGCTGGCCCTGCAGCCAGCGTCCGACGATTTCCTCGGTTCGTCCCGCCGTCTCGACGCTGGGAGGCACCGGATAGACATCGGCAGTGTCGATGAAATAAACGCCATGACCCACCGCTTTGTTCATGATGGCGAACGAGGTCTTTTCATCGCATTGATAACCAAACGTCATCGTGCCCAAGCAGATTTCCGAGACCTTCAAACCCGTTCGACCAAGGCGTACCGTTTTCATGCGCGTATCCTTTGTGGGAATCGATATTCTTCTGAAGCACCGCAGGGATTATAGAGAACTTGGGGCAGGATGAAATCCGCTGCTGCGCACATCTGCCAATTGCCCTTGACAGAATATCGAGGCGTGTTATTGTCCTGCCCTTCTGCGTAATGATGCACTCATTGCCGCATGGACGGACTTCCGGTGGCCCAAGCGCCGGTGAGCGAAGCGCACCCTCATGGACGCTTCGACTCAGGCGGCAGGACTCTGCACAAGAGGGAGGCGGATCGTGCGAAAGCGTACAGGTATTCTCACGGCCATAACGCTTTTGGCGTGGACTGTGCCGATTCACGCGCAAAGCGGTTCATCCGTATTCGGCTCGACCATGGGGTACAAGGGTGGCTTCGGAGCGATCTCCAACAAGCCGATCATGCCTACCAATGGCGTCAATTTTTCGCAAATGATGCCCTCCATGTCGTCGAGTTTGCAAGGCACGATGCTGCAGCGCAATCCCCTGCCGAAAACGTCATCTACCCTGCAATTGCAGTCTGTAGGGCGAGTAACGCCCAGTCTGGGGAGTTCGATTCCCTGGTGGAGGCGCTGGTGGAGCACCCCTCAGACGACTACGCCATAGCCATCGCGTGGATCTCACCAAAGCGTGTACCCGCCATCGATGACCAAGGCGGCGCCCGTCATGTAGCGCGAAGCATCGCTCGCCAGGTATACCGCGAGCGGACCGAGGTCTTCCGGCGGGCCGTAATCGCCTAGCGGAATTTGTGCCTTGAACGTGGCAATCACTTCCGGATGCAGCCTTGACCAGCGCTGGTTCGGCTCCGTCATGAATCCTCCCGGCAATATCGCATTGACCGTGATTTTGAACTTCGCCCAATCGACAGCCGTCGCGCGAGTGAACTGCAAGAGCGCACCCTTGGCGGTCTCGTAGTGCCGGCCCTCAATGCCGCGCCCTGCCACCAGGCTGTTGATCGAGCCGATATTGATGATGCGACCGCCCCGGTTGCGTTCGATCATGGCTTTGCCGATCAGCTTGGTGCAGAGAAACGCGCTGGTCAGATTCAGATCCATGAGCGTGCGCCATTTCTCAAGAGGCATGTCCTGTGTCGGAATGTTCTCGCGGCGACCGCCGACATTGTTGATGAGAATGTCGATAGGCCCGTGGGACAGTGCCTTTTGACAAGCTTGTTCGCACTGCTCTGGTATGCCGACGTCGCCTTGGATAACCCACGCCTGCCGTCCCAGCGCGCGAATATCGGCGGCGGTCTTTTCCAGGCTCGGCGCATCCCGGCCAACGAGCACGACATCCGCACCAACGTCGGCAATCGCCAAGGCCATCTCACGGCCTAGCCCGCGGCTGCCCCCCGTGATGAAAAGCCGTTTGCCATTCAGACGAAATCGATCCAAAACGCTCATGATTCCCTCGCTACAAATGAACGATATTGTTCGTTATCGACGCAAGCGGTAAGGCACTTCCATACCGTGAGTTTCCATCAGCGCGGCGTCGCGCAATACCTGCTCCGCTTCGCCCTCGGCGACCAGCCGGCCTCGATCGAGCACCAAGACGCGACGGCAGGTGTCCAGGATCATTTCCAGATCGTGCGAGGCGATGATCTTCGTGATCGCCAAGCTATTGAGCAAGCCGATGAGCTCGCGCCGGCCACGCGGGTCGAGAAACATCGACGGCTCGTCCAGCAGGACGATTTCCGGCTGCATCGCCAGGATGCCGGCGATAGCGGTGCGGCGTTTCTCCCCGCCGGAAAGATGAAACGGTACCCGCGCCTCAAATCCGCTCAGCCCAACCTGGGCCAGCGAATCGCTCACGCGCCGGCGTACTTCTGCCGCCGGTAAGCCGAGATTGAGCGGGCCGAACGCGACATCATCGCCGACCGTCGCGCTGAATAGCTGGTCGTCGCTATTCTGAAAGACGATGCCGACACGCGCCGGCAATTGCCTGCGCTGTGCCGGCGTGCCCGGATCAAGGCCGGCGATGCGCAGCGTGCCGGAATGCCCGCTCAAAATGCCGGCCAGGCACAAAAAAAGCGACGTCTTGCCGGCGCCGTTCGGTCCGACCAAGCCGATGGTTTCGCCGGCTATTGCCTGGAAACACAGCTCGCGCAGTGCCTGCGTGCCATCGGGATAAGCAAAACTCAGGTCATTGACCGCGATGGCGACTTGTGTTTCCACACCGGACCTTTCGGCGTACTTTTCCGAATTTGTTTAGCCGCGACCCGAAGGGGAGCGCGTCGGAATGTATTCGGAATGCATAAAGTTCGCGCTCCCCTTCGGGTCGCGGCTAAACCGGCATCTCAGCGTCCTAACCAATCCCATGCCAGCAGCCCGCCAGCATATCCGACGACCACTCCGCATGCCAGCATGTCCTGCCAGGTTGTGCGAAAATCATGCAGCGAACGGAATTGCCCATCGAAGCCGCGGCAGCGCATGGCCTGGGCCACCCGTTCGGAACGCTCCTGGCTGCGCACCAGCAGCGTTCCCGCGACCATGCCGATCGTGCGATAGCTGTGCAAGTTGGCACGGTTGCGAAAGCCGCGCGCCCGCACGGCGATTCGCAAACGCGCGAATTCCTCCATCAGCAAGAACACGTACCGGTACGTCAGCAGCACCAGTTGAATCAGCAAGCTCGGAACGCGCAATGCATGGGCAGCCTTGAAGGTGTCTTGCAGCGGCGCCGTCGCCACAAGGACCAACATCACCGACAGCATGGCCCCCAGCTTCATGGTCAATACGGCCAAACGTAAGAGTCCTGTCAACGAGATCGTCCAGAAGCCCACATCCAGCGTTTTATGACCCTCTTCCGGGAAGAACGGCAGCCAGATGAAAATCAACGCAAACATCGCCAGCGAGGCAGCCAGCCTTTGCACATACCAGCGCCACGGCAGCCGCGCCAGGGCCACGAGCAGCACCGAGCCTGCGAGCGCAAGCAGCGCCGGCCCCCCGGTTTGCAACAGTGCGAACACGAGTCCTGCAATGAGCAGCCCAGCCAGCTTCCAGCGCGGATCGAGCCGCGTTAGCAGCGATGGCGGACAGACAGGCATCTCGAACGCAAGAGTCATGACGGAAATCCGTTTTTATGGGCTCGTATTGTCGAATATCTGAAATTACTCATTGAGCTCCTTTTTCGTGATGTCTGTAACATCTCAATTTAAGCCTTTGAACTTGCGAACAGACCACACAATCGCCAACATGAATGCGCCGCCGACAACTGAGAACAATACATGCTGCAATAACGTGTTGACCGCTGCCGCCGAGCTTCCCGTTGTCGGCCCAAGGTTGCCCGACGAATGAAGTCCTCGTTGAATCGCGAGGATGTAATACTGCCACAGTTGGCAAGCAACAACGAATTCACCTGACGGATGCATCGAGACCATCGGAACAAACAGCAACATTCCAACAAACACAATAAGGAAGCCAACCGCGAACCAAAGCCATAAACCACGTCGGCGAACGGGTTGGCTCTGTTTTTCGTTGGCGGCGCTTTCATTTGGCATAGAGCCTGGCGAGGCATTCTCGGTCATCGGTAGGTCCCATGAAAAGTAACCGCAATCAAATCGCCGCCGAATTAATTCGGCCGCGATGTAGTTGGATAGCGCCACTTTTCGGCGGGCGCGGTCGTAATTCCATGGTCGTCACAGCATAACGGACGATTCAAATGAAAGGAGGAGGCACGCAGCTCTTGATGCGGTCCGCATCGATGCCGAGAGCGTTCAAACGGGCTTGTCGTGTCTTCGTGTGCGAGCGCCGTGCTTGGATGGCACGCCTCTGGTAGTATTGCTGTTTGGCCAACTCCTTTTCCAAGCATTTGGTTTTGCTGAGTCGCAGTGCCATGGTCTGCAGCCACGTGTTGACGGCGCGCCGAACCTGCTCCAGGGTGAGCTGCTCCAGGGGATCGTCGCGGACGATCTGGGCATCGAATTTCTGCCGGACGCGAGCGCAGAACAAATGGCTCAGTTGCGTCAGATAGAAATGGCGATGCACACAACGCCAACCGCGAACCTCGTAATGATCCAGTCCCAGTTCCTCCTTGGCCTGGCGAAAACAACTTTCCACCGACCAACGGCCAAAGGCGATCCGCAACAGCCGTCGCAAGCTCATGCCGCGTTCGCCGGGCACGCGGTTCGACACGAAGTATTTCACTTCGCCCGTCAAAACGTTGCGGACCACGATCAAGCACTGGCGACGGCTCGGTAGGCCGTCGCTCCCCTTGCGCCAGAAGACGGCCCATTTGGCCCCCCAAACTTCCGGGCCACGCGTGGTGTCCTTGATGCGGTAACGCTGCCAACGTTGCTGGCGGAATGCGGGCGAATAACGCAGCAGGTTTTGCACCGCGCTCGACGGACCGCCTGCCGCCAGCCGTGGATACTGTTTTTTCCGGCCCCGACGCGACGACGCGCGTCCTTCCCGAAGCACGCGTGGCTTCTTCAGCCAGCCGTGGAAGTTCGTCGGCACCTCGCCTACGAAAATCTGGCCGCGTTGTTCCAGGCTGTCCAGGAAGGCCGAGTCGTGTCCGTACAACGCATCGAACGTCCAGGCCTGCACACGCACGCCGTTGGCCAACGCGCGATCGACCAGGTCCAAGCCAATCTGCGGCTTGGTGCGGAACACCACGTCGTCGGGGATGTAGTTTTTTTCCTGCGCTCCTTGTCCTGGGCCCACTCCTTGGGCAGATAAACTTCACTATCGAGCAGACACTGAAATCCCGGGGCCGAGTAACTCAGATGCACCCCAACGACGCCGTTCTCGACCTTGCCGCAACTGCCCAACCACTGCCGCGCAGCGCCGACCGTGTGCTCACCGCTCTTGGCCGTCCCCGATTCATCAATGCAGCCGATCGCTTCGGCGTGGTGGTGTTCGCGGGCCACCAACTGTTGGCACTGGTCGCGCACCGCCTTCTCCTCCCACTTGATTGATTCCAGCAATCGTTGTAGAGTACGCGGCGGCGTGTCAAACTCCAGGGCGATGGCTTCGACATTCTTACGGCCCACGTCCGAAAGCAAACCTTGGACATAGACTCGACCCAACGCAAATCCGGGCTGGCTGCGAAAACAGCCCATGAACAACGCGAGAAACCTGGTCAGTTCTTTGCCCAATTTGCCAATCTGCCCCAGCGTCATCATGACGATCCTCCGTGATTCCTCGTGAATCTAAGCACACGGAGGGTCGCCTTTTTCTCCCATCCTTGCAAGCCGAACTTCTCACAGCAGTTACCTCAAATACAATCACGAAAGTGGCGCTGTCCAACTACGATGTCGGTACTCAATGGTACCATAATTCTTCATTTAGAATTTTTCGTTTAGCCGCGACCCGCAGGAGAGCGCTCTACAGAACGCGCTCCCCTGCGGGTCGCGGCTAAACGAAAAATCTTATGTTTTCTCCCCAGTGCACTTCTGTCATGGCAGGCACGTTCACGAATGATGACTTGGTGTTTGGTTGCACAGACATGAATCGCTCTAAGCAGCGCCCATTTGTTTTGCGTTGTCCCGCTTGCTGGGGGGCAAGCGCTTTTGCGGATATCGTTCGTACCGGCGCTGGGCTTCTTCAACCGAATGCGACTGCGTGACCTTGTGGTCGTGTTTGACCAGCTCGGCGAGCTTTTGGTAGTGCTCGTGTAAAACCTTCACTTCGTCTTCGCCGAGATCCTCGACATTGATCAGATGGTTGCTTGCTCCCTCGATAGCCGCCACGATTTCGTTGAGCTTTAATTGGATCGCCAGCGAGTCCTTGTTTTGGGCACGCTGAATGAGAAAGACCATGAGGAAGGTCACAATCGTCGTGCCGGTGTTGATCACCAGTTGCCAAGTGTTCGAGTAATCAAACAAAGGCCCTGTAATCAGCCAAACGATGACCACTGCCAAAGCCAGGCCAAAGGCCCACGAACTCCCCGCCCAGCACGTCGCCCGCCGAGCAAAACCTTCCAACCAGCCGATTTGTCGAGTCATAGCGTAACCTCTTGCATCAGCCGCTCGCGAATGCTGAGAGCGTCTTTCAGGTCGCGAGTCTCGCTAATCGGCATCAAGCAAATTGTGTGCCCACAAAAACAAAATTTCAAAGTAATGCACTATTCGGGAAATCGGCAACGATATAAAGAAAATACCCAAAAAAGATACATAGTTAAATCCTGGAACCTTCGACGATGCCCAACGAGCCCATTTGGGTTTACCACTCCGCCATCGCTGATCGTTATTATAAGGTCGAGATTGCGTACAGCTGCCGGATCGGTGTTGTTGTCGTCTGGCATTACTCACCAAATATTTCGCGAACCCACGGCTCTTTTTCGGGCATTTCGTGAAGAAAAGAGGTCACGTTGAAGATTATCGCGACATCGCTGAAAGAATGTCCGCGCCGGTCAATTGACAAATAGAGCAGGATAGGCTATCAACGATAATGAAACTGACCGGTCAGTTCATTATTGCGCGAACTTGTGTATATAATGGCGGAGAGTCGTGCCAATCATTACGTCCGGAGTTGGCGCTCTACTAAAACCGGTTCGGAAAGCAAAAGGATCTGGCTTATGCGCACGATCGGTTTCTCTTTGTTGATGTGTACCGTAGCCATGCTTGGCTGCACCCAGAAGCCATTCGAAAAACCGCCCGTCAAGCCGCCGGAAGTCCTCGTCACGGAGGCTGTCACGGACACCATTGTCGATTACGAGGAGTTTACCGGCCATACCGAAGCGAAGAACATGGTTGAAATCCGCGCCCGCGTCACCGGTTACCTGGACAAGGTCTATTTCACCGATGGCGACACCGTCAAGGAAGACGATGTGCTTTTTGAGATTGATCCGCGTCCCTATCAGACCGAGCTTTTGCGGGCCGAGGCGGCTGTCCATCAGAGCCAGGCGAAGTTCCAGCGTCTGGACAACGATTTCCGTCGCCAAGCCGTTCTCATACGAAGCAGGGCCGTCAGCCAGGAGGACTTCGACAAGACTATCGGTGAGCGCGGCGAAGCGGAGGCAGCCATCCGCGTTGCGAAAGCGGAGCTGGAGAAGGCCAAGCTCAACCTCGAGTACACCAAGATCAGCGTGCGGACCCTCGACAACGGGGGCAAAGCCGATCCGCGCCAGCCGCGCACCGGCCGCTTGAGCCGGCGCATGAAAGATCCCGGCAACCTCGTCAAGGCGGACGACACCGTGCTGGCAACGATCGTCACGCTCAACCCGATGTTCGTCTATTTCGACGTCGATGAGCGCACGGTATTGGCGCTGCGCAGCCTGATAGCCCAAAAGAAAATCAAAACTATCAACGAAATGTCGTTCCGCTTCGAGCTTGCGGATGATGAAGGTGCTTTTCCGTACACCGGTAAAATCAATTACGTCGACAACAAGCTGGATTCGGGGACGGGCACCCTTCAGCTGCGCGGAGAATTCGAGAACACCAAGGGCATTACACATGGCCAGTTCGTCCGCCTGCGTTTGTATGTCGGCATGCCGCGCCAAGCCGTGCTTGTGCCGGAACGTGCGCTGGGGACCGATCAGGGACAGAAGTTCCTTTACGTGGTGACCAGCGAAACCGACCAGGAAGGCAAGACGATCTACAAGCCGGAATATCGCGGCGGCAAGCAGCTGGAGCTCGGCACGCTGCGCGATGGCCGGCGCGTCATCGAAAAGGGTGTCCGTGCCGGTGAGCAGGTTATCTGGAGCGGCTTGCAGCGCGTGCGCAAAGACACCCCCGTTATCCCCAAGAATCAATTGCCTCCCGGCGCCAAGGGCGCTGGAGAAAAGACATAAGATTTTTCGTTTAGCCGCGACGCGCAGCGGAGCGCTTTTCGCAACGCCGCGCTCCGCTGCGCGTCGCGGCTAAACAAAGAATTCGGCGCTTCCGGAGATCCCACGTGTTCTCGCGATTCTTCATCGATCGGCCGATCTTCGCCGCGGTGTTGTCGATCGTCATCACCTTGGGTGGAACGATCTCCATCTTCCGTCTGCCGTTAGCGCAGTTTCCACGCATCACGCCGCCCACCGTGTCCGTGACGGCCGTCTACCCAGGCGCCAACGCAAAAGACGTAGCCGAGGCAGTGGCAGCCCCTATCGAGCAATACATCAACGGCGTCGAGGGCATGATGTACATGTCCTCGCAATGCACCAATGACGGCTCCTATAACCTGACGGTCACCTTTCACCAGGGCATCGACCTGAACATGGCCCAGGTGCTCGTGCAGAACCGCGTCAACCTGGCGATTCCCAGCCTGCCCGACGTGATCAAGGCCGCCGGGGTGACAACCCTCAAGCGCTCGCCCGATATTCTCATGGGCATCGCCCTCAATTCGCCCAAGGGGCGCTACAATCAACTCTACCTGAGCAATTTTGCCCTGCGCCAGATCAAGGCTTTCCAGCACATTGGGATCCTAAGCTTAGAATTCCACGTGGACAAGTTGTCGCG
>JADMIO011430577.1_pt1 | contig 22268 bp, 17 predicted proteins | sample 8958161 | NCBI WGS metagenome assembly JADMIO01 (sample SAMN16585339, study PRJNA669376) | soil metagenome | isolation source: Crop rotation soil | place: USA: Cullars Rotation, Alabama | collected 2011
GGCCGCGACTTCAAGTCACGTGAATTCCAAGCTTCGGATCCCACTGTGCTGGAAAGCAGGACACGCGTTGCCTGCGTCCGGAACTTGTCGTCGAGCTGTCGATCGGAGAGCGGTTTGTGAACGTTGCCGAGCGACTCCTGGACGACGTGCTCGACGACGCGGCCGTCGGCGAGCTCGGCGCGGACGTGCGCCTGGTCCTCGGTCAGCGAGGGGTCGCCGGTGGCGGTCACGCTCTCGCGCACACGCTTGATCTCGGGATCGTTCACCGCCGCGTCGGTGTACTGATCGGGGCCGGCCTTGCCGAGCACCAGGCCGATCGCCGCGTTGTGGTAGACCGAGAACTTCCCCTGCAGGCCGCGCGTGATTCCCGTCTGGTTGCAGAGATCGAGCACGAGCGGCGCAACGCGCAGCGTCACCGCGCGCACCGAGCCGGGCCCGAGGCCGTATCGATCGTGGAGGTGAATCGCACCGTCGATGGTCGGATGGTTGACGATGCCGCAAGGGTATGGCTTGTAAGTGTTGCGGCGGAGATTGAAGTCGACGCCGAGATCGCGCGTGACCTGTGACAGGTCGTAGCGGGCCGACTGCACCGCGGCGAAACCGCGCGGCCCCTCGATGCCGCGAACGCCGGCGGTGAAGCCCGCCTGCGCGAGCAGCGCCGACGCGTAGCCGTTCTGCGCCGAGCGGCCGGGGTGAAACGACTTGGCCATCGAGCCGAACATCTCGCGCAAGCCGGCGGCCTGGGTGGCCGCGAGTCCGAGCGCCCAGACCATCTGGTCGAGCGACAGCTTCAGCAGCCGCCCGATCGCCGCCGCGGCGCCGAAGACGCCGGCGGTGCCGGTGATGTGCCAGCCGACGTCGTAGTGGGCCGGGTAGACCGCATTGCCGACGCGCGACTCGGCCTCGAAGCCGGCGACGAACGCCCCGACGAAGTCGCGGCCGCTCACCCGATTGGCGCTCGCATAGGCGAACAGCGCCGACGCGACCGGCGACGTCGGATGGATGTAGTTCTGCGGCGTGGTGTCGTCGAAGTCGTCGACGTGCGAGCTGATGCCGTTCATCAGCGCGGCGTGCAGGGGATCGAGCCGCTCGGAACGCCCCAGCACGCTCGCCGTGCGCGGACCCGAAAAGGGATCGAGCGCGCGGATGGCGATGTCGACCGCCGGATCGTGGCTGCCGCCGAGCGCGACGGCCAGGAAATTGACGAGCGATCGCTGCGCCTCGTGGAGCACATCGGCAGGAACATCGTCGAAACGGCTGGTCAGGACGTAATTCGCAAGGGTCTTCGTTTCGGACACAGGTGGGATTCTATCCAAGGTCAAACGTCAAAGGCCAAAGGCTGGGCCAAAGGCTGGGCCAAAGGCGGAAGGGTGGAGGCCTGAAGCGTTGTACCCTTGACCTGGCCTTTCCCGTTTGACCTTGGATCGATCATGACCATTCCTCATCGCGCGGCCGTGTTGATCTCGATTCTTCTCGCAACGGCCGCGGCAGCCGCGCAACAACGGACCGGAGCACCCCGCACGCCGTGGGGCGATCCGGATCTGCAGGGCACCTACACCAACACCTACGAGGCGAGCACGCCGCTCGAGCGGCCCGAGCAGTTCGCCGGACGGAAGCTCGAAGACGTCAAGGGCGAGGAGCTGAAGCAGTTCCGCCTGGCGCAGCAGAAGCAGACGATCGATCGCTTTCTCACCCCGTTCGACGCGCCCGACAACTGGTGGCAGCCGAACCTGAATCTCGACAAAGGCAGCCAGGCGTGGTTCGTCGTCGATCCGGCGGACGGCAAGATCCCGGCACTGACCAAGGCCGCTCAGGAGAGAAACGCAGCACGCGCCGAGGCGCGACGCAAGAGCGGGCGCGGCCCCGCCGACTCATGGACCGACCGCAGCCTCTACGATCGCTGCATCACCCGCGGCTTCCCGACCTCGATGATGCCGACGATCTACGGCAACCAGCACGAGATCGTCCAGGCGCCGGGGATGGTGGCCATCCGCTACGAGATGATCCACGAAACACATCTGATTCCGCTGGACGGCTCCGCCCGCGGGAAGCCCATCCCTTCGCACATGGGGACGGCACACGGACACTGGGAGGGCGACACGCTGGTCGTCGTGACCACCGGCTTCCGTGAGGAGTCGGCATTCAGGAACGCCAACCCGGCGACGCTGACGATCACCGAGCGCATCTCCCGCATCTCGCCGCAGCAGCTGCGATGGACGGTGACGGTCGAGGATCCGGACACATGGACGCGGCCGTGGACGTTCTCCCTGCCGCTCACGTCCGATCCGAACCCGGTCCCCGCGTACGAATGTCACGAGGGGAACTACGGGCTCAAGAACATCCTCAGCGCCGCGCGAGCGGAAGAACGAGCGGCGACCGCTTCGAAATAAGGCCCGCCCTACGCGCGAACCCGCGCCAACAGCTCTTGCTGGCTGCTGATCCGCTTCTCGCGTTCCTTCGCGAACCGCTCGATGCCCTTCATGATCGACGCGACGTCGAGATGCGCCTCGGCAATCACGTCGGGCTCGAGGCCGCCGGTCAGCCACTGGTTGTCGAAATCCGAGGTCATCGAGTACTCGTCGGTGAGCGGGCCGACATTTCGCAGCGGCCACATCCGGCGAGTGCCGGTGCTGACCACCATCAGGTCGTAGTACGCCTCCGGCGGCAGCACCGAGTGACGGTATGACTCGGGTTGGCGGTCGAACAGCTCCTCGCTGATCGCGGCGATCACCTTGACGTTGACGCCGGCCTTCTCCAGCCTCGGCAGCGCGCTCACGAGATTGACCGTGGAGCTCGAGCCCTGGGTGAGCACGTAGCCATGGCGCGGGCCGGGCGCAAAATCGCGGATCACGTAGAAGCCTTTCGCCGCCGCCCGCAGGTCCTTGTCAGCGAAGGTGTCGCGATCGGCGACCGGAAAGTCGGGTCGCGCCACTTCCAGCGCGATGATGCCGACCTTCTGCTCGCGCGCGGCAATCTCCGCCGCAGCGAAGTACGCCGGCGCCACGTCGTTGTAGTCCCAGAAGTTCAGGTGAACGATCTGGTTGCGCGGGAACATCTTCCACACCTGCGGCGCGAAGATGCCGAAATGCGTCCGGCCGTCGGCCGCCGTCTCCGGCCCGGAGTGGCCGACCAGGATGTGCAGCACGCCCGTGCGGAACCGGCTGTCCTGGTTCTGCTGGCTCCAGACGCGCGCCGGCGTATACATCAGCGGCGTGAACGCGCCGTAGGTGCCGCTGATCGCCCACACTCCCGCGAACTTCTCCGGATCCAGCGACGCGTTCTGGCTCACCAGGCCGATCGCCGTCGAAACGTTGCCCGCTTCCTGGATGCCCGCCTTGAGCCGCGTGCCCACCGGATTGGTCTCGGGATCGTAGTGACCCCACAGGCTGCCGTGCTCCAGGTTGATCGACTCGGAGAGATCGGCAGCGATGGTCACCATGCGATTGCCGGTGACGTAGTTGAGCCACTTGACGATCTCGGAGATCGCGCGCCGCGTGCCGGCGATCTCGCCCGGCTTGCGGAAGAGCGTGACCGTCACGTCCCTCGCCGCGCCCGACACCGGGTTGGTGACCGCGATCTTCTGCGGCTCGACCGGCAGGCTCGCCACCTTCAAGCGCTCGTCGAGAAACGGATCGCGCGTGACGTCCATCCGCACCGGCAGGTCGTCGCGCAGGGTGTCGCCGATGCCGACCAGGCGATCGGCCAGCCAGTCGCCGAGCCCGTTCCGGTCGAGCAGCGACATCACCACGTCGATGTTGGTCTTGAACTGCAGCAGCCGCTCGCGCGGATCCTTCACCGGTCCCTGCCGGATGCCGTCGAACTCGACGCCGTAGCGCCGCTCGAACGAGCGCGCCAGCGGCAGGAAGTACTCCGAGTTCATCTTCAGCGCGTAGGGGTGGCTCTTGTAGCCGACGATCTGATCGCACTCGTCGGGAATCTTGCCCGCGGCCGCCGCCGGCCAGTAGCCCTTGATCGTCCGGGCGATCATCACCATCGGCCGCCGATCGTCCCCGTCCCACTCCTCCAACGTCTTCAGCGATCCCACCACCTGGTCATAGTCGGCGCCATCCTCGACGACGAACACGTTCCAGCCGTACGAGGTCCATTGATCGACGAGGTTGTAGGCGTCGTACTTGCGATCGATCACGCCGCCGATCAGCGAATCGTCGATGCCGGCATTGTTGTCGGAGAGCAGCACGCGCAGCCGCTTGCCGACCTTGAGCGCCAGCGCCTGCGTCTTCAGCTCCTGCGCGTGGCCTTCGGTCATCGCGAACTCGCCCTCGAAGGCGATGACCTTCGGCGCACCGATCGTGGCGCCGGCCATGTCCCAGAACGCCGCCTTGCCCGCCGCGGTGGCGACGCCGATGCCGGAGGGACCGCCGTTCACGTCGTTGGTGACGTCGGTGCTCTCGGCATGGCCGGCGAGCGCCTTGATGCCGCGCAGCTTCGCCTGCTTGAAGAGCGGATGCTCGGCGAGCCCCTGGTCGTGCAGCAGCGTGGCGAGCGCGCCGGCGCCGCGGCGGAACCCGAGCGCGTCGATCGGCAGCAGCGCCACCTTCGGATCGACGTAATAGCGCTGGTCGCCGGTCGCCTCGAACTTCCGCGCCATCGCCTGCCCCATGATCATCCAGAGCGCGTAGCACGTCGGAATGCAGTGGCCGCCGGCGAGCATGAACTTGTCGGCGTAGGGATGCTTGGGCCGGCGGTAGTCGAACCGCAGTCCACCAAGGTCCGGCCCGGCGAGATGGGTGGCGACGTTGTACGGCGTGTAGGCGAGCGGCCCGCCGAGATGTCCGGTCTGCGAATAGTTGCCCAGCAGCACCAGCGTCATGCACGTCAGGAAGCCGACGTCTTCCAGACGCTCTTTGTCGTACGAGGCGGTCAGGCGCGCGACGGGTGAGACCAGACTCTGGGCGGCAGTGGCCAAGGTACGCAGTCCTCCAATGGATTTGTGAACCGCTTATTTTGTCACAGGACCGGCCTACGGCCGTCGGCTTCGGGCTCTCGGCCCTCGGCCTATGTGTGTCGCAGGGCGGTGGCCGGGTCGACGTTCCTTGCCCGGCGCGCCGGCAGGTAACACGCGGCGAGGGCAACCGCCATCAGGATGGCGACCGCCACGGCGATGCTGATCGGATCGGATGGCGCCACGCCATAGAGCAGGATCCGCAGCACGCGCGTCGCGCCCGATGCGACGAATACACCGACGAGCAGCCCCATGGCCGTCGCCGCCACGCCGTCGTACATGGCCAATGTCGCCAGCTGGCGACCGCTCGCGCCGAGGGCGGAGCGGATCCCGAACTCCCGGGTCCGTCGTTCGACCGCGTAGCGGACCATGCCGAACAGGCCGATACCCGACAGCACCATCGCCACGATCGCAAACGCGCTCAGCGCAATTGACCGCAATCGATCCGAGACCATCGAGTCCGCCTTGATGGCTTCGATCGACTCCACGTCGGTCACCGGTTGCGATCGGTTCACCGAGAACACCGCTCGGCGAATCGCCGCTTCAGCCTGCGCCGGCTCGAGCCGCGTGCGAACGACCACGCCGATCACCGCCGCCGGACTCTGCTCCAAGGGCACATACGCGGCGTCGTACGGCTGCTTGTCGCTGAATGGCATGACCCGTTCGTCGGCGACGACCCCGACCACTTCCCAGGCGATTTCCTCGGTGCTGCCCGGCCGCGTCTGCTGCATCAGCAGGTGCTCGCCCACCGGGCTCTGGCCGGGAAAGTACCGCCGCGCCATCGTTTCGTTGATCACGGTGACATAACCGCTGCCCGCGCGATCCCGTTCGTCGAGGGCACGCCCCTGGCGCATGCGCAGGGAGAGTGTGTCGAAATACGAACCGCTCACCGCCTTGAACAAGGTCAACGGACGACGGGAGCGCTCGACCGGCTGCCGCCCGGACACCTGGAAGAACATGCTTCGAGTGACGCCTTGAAATGGCAGGCCGTCGCTGAGCGCCACGGCGTCGAGCTCCGGCTGCGATCCGATCGCCTCGATCAGCCGGCGATAGTACGGCACCAGTCGCTCGGAGCTCGCCAGGTCCGCGCTGCGCACCGGCAGGTAGGCCATCACCAGATCGCTGCGTCCGATCCCTCCATCGTCTTGCCGCATGTTCACGAAGCTGCGCACGAGCAATCCGGCGGCAATGACGAGAACCGTGGCCAGCGCAACCTCCGACACCACGAAGGCGTATCGGAAACCGGGATCGGTGCGCGGCTGGCGGCGCGTCAGCCACACGGCAGGGAACACACCGCAGCCAACACCAGTCACGACCGATAGCGTCGCGACGAATACGAGCACGCGAGCATCGATCGTGATGACGGCCTCGGCGGGAAACGTATACGGCGGAAGCGCGGCGAGCGCCGTTGGCAACAGCACATAGGCCAGGACGACACCCAGGAGTCCGCCGGCGCTGGAGAGGAGGATCGACTCCGTCAGGAATTGCCGGACGAGTCGACCACGTCCGGCGCCCAACGCCGCGCGAATCGTCAGCTCCGGCGCGCGGTCCACTCCTCGCGCCGTGAGAAGGTGAGCAAGGTTCACACACGCGAGCAGGAGCAGGCAGCCGACCGCCGCCACCAGCAGGTAGAGCGACCGTCGCAAATCCTCACCGACCAGGGCGCTGGCGAAGGATTGGATCTCGACGCTCCATCCGGTGTTCGTGTCCGGATACACGCGCGCAAGCCGCGAGCTCACCACGTCCAGCGCGGCGCGGGCCTGATCGATGGACACTCCAGGCTTGAGCAGCGCCAGGGCGCCACCCGTCAAGCTCGCCAGCCAGTGATCGGTGCGCTGTGCCGCGGCGTCGTCAATCGCTAGCGGTAGCCACAGCTGCACCCAGCTCCGATCGAACGGGCCGTCGGCGGGCATCACGCCGATCACGGTATGCGGTTCGCCGTTGAGCAGAATCGATCGGCCGATCAGATTGCGGTCGGAGCCGAACTGCGCGGCCCCCAGCCCATGGCTCAGCACGACAACGCGAGTGCCGCCTCGTTCATCGTCACGGCGGAACGTGCGGCCAAGCCACGCCTTCGTCCCGAGGATGTCGAAATACTCCACGCCGACGCGAAAGCCGCGCAGCAGAACGGGATGATCGCCACCGGTCAACGCAATGCCGCCGACCGGGCCGACGGTCGGGGCCACGCGCTCGAAGACGCCGCCCTCCCCGGCGTAGGCGAGATAGCTCCGGGTCGACAACGCGTTCCGTTCTCCCGTCGGCCGTCGCTCCCACAAGACGACGAGCCGGTCGCCGGCCGGATACGAGAGCGGTGTCAGGAACACGCTGTCGATCGCGCTGAGGATGGCAGTGCTGGCCGCGATCCCGATTGCCAGCGTCAGAACCGCGACCGCCGGCACACCGGGGCGGGCGGCGAAGCCGCGCACGCCGCAGGCCACGTCGGCGCGGGTATCGTCGATCCAGCGGTTCACCGCGCCCGCTCCAGGATCGTCCGCGCCATGCGGAGATTGGCGGCGTCGATCATCCGGCCATCGTGCGTCGCGGCGCCGTGGCCCGATGCGACGGCATCTTCGTAGGCCTTCACCACCGCCGTGGCCCTGGCGATCTCGGCCTCGGTCGGCGCGAAGACGCGATTGACGATCGGGATCTGCGCCGGGTGGATGCACTGCTTGCCGTCGAACCCCATCGACCGGGCGATGCGACAGGCGCGCTCGAGGCCCTGTTCGTCCTTGTAGCCGGCGTAGGGTCCATCGACGCAGCGCAGGCCCTTCACCCGCGCGGCGGCGACCAGGGTCTGCATCACCGCGTGCCAGCGATGACCCGGATATGCCTCGTCGTACTCGTCCTGCTCGCCGATGTTCGAGGCCGGCATCCGCATCGACGCTGCGAAGTCGCCGGGGCCGAAGACCAGCGCATCGAGGCGTCCAGAGCCGCCGGCGATCTCGCGCAGGTTGAGGAATCCTTCCGCCGTCTCGATCTGCGCCTCGATGGCGACCGGAAACGTCTGCGATACGTGCGCCTGGATCTGCGTCAGCAGGATGTCGACGAACGCAAGATCGCGCACCGAGCCGACCTTCGGCACCATGATCAGGTCGATGCGATCGCCGGCCGCCTCGACCAGCTGCACGAGGTCGCGATACGCGTAGGCGGTATCGAGCGCGTTGATGCGGACGATGCGGGCGCGGCGGCCGAAGTCGAGATCGGTGAGGGCGCGGATGATGTGGTGACGCGCCGCCGGCTTCTCCTCGGGGACGACCGAGTCCTCGAGGTCCATGCAGACCGCGTCGGCGGCGCTTGCCACCGCCTTCTCGATCATCGCCGGGCGGGACGCCGGCACGAACAGCATGCTGCGGATGAGGCGCGTCATCGCGTGGCGGGTAGTGGGTCGTGGGCCGTCGGTCGTGGGTCGTGGATCGTGGGCTCCTCGAGCCGGCCATCGGCGTGCCTGGCAAAGCGCCCCTGCGCGCGCGGGTGCACGGGCGCGTCAGCGAGCCAGGGCCAGCCGCCGAATTGCGTGCGGCGGTAGTCGGCAAACGCCTGTTCGAGCTCGCCGCGGGTGTTCATGACGAACGGTCCGTACTGCGCGACCGGCTCGCCAATCGGACGGCCCTGCAGCAGCAGGATCTCGACAGCGCCATCGGTCGCCTCGATCCGGACCGGCTGGTCGGCATGCACGTCCACCGCAGCCGGATCGGCGAGGACGCGATCGGCGACCTTCAGTCCGTGACCGGCGAAGACGTGCAGCGTCCGCGCCGTGCCTGCGTCGCGCGCCGGCGGCACGTCCCATGTCGCGCCGGGCTCGAGCGCGATCGACCAGATCGCCAGATCGGCTTCGTCGTGCGCCGCCCAGGAGTTCGGCGGCGGCGCGAGCGGTGTCGTACCGGCCAGCGCGCCGGCGATGACCGTCACCTCGACGCGCCCGCGCCCGTCCGCCTGCCGCAACCGCGGGATGTCGCCGTCCCAGAACATCGTGAAGTACGGCGGCACGAGCTTGTCCTTCGCCGGCAGGTTCAGCCAGATCTGAAACAGCTCCAGCGTGTTCGGTCCGTTCGGGTCGAGCAGCGGAAACATCTCCGAGTGCACGACGCCCGCGCCGGCGGTGAGCCACTGCACGTCGCCCATGCCGAACCGCGCCGTCGCGCCGAGCGAATCCCAATGATCGATGTAGCCGTGGCGCACGATCGTCACCGTCTCGAAACCGCGATGCGGATGCTGCGGGAAGCCGGGCACGACGTCGCCGTGGTACATGCGCCAGCCGTCCGTGCCGGCAAAGTCCTGACCGATGTCGTGACCCGCGAGCGAGGCCGCCGGGCCGAGACGCTGGTTGCCGGCCGGATAGCGATCGATGTGGTGGACGCAGAACAGGAACGGATCCCTCGTCTCCCACCGGAAGCCGAGCGGCGCGACACGGATGATGGAGTCCGCCATGGCATCAGTATACTGACGCGATGAACGCGGAGCCCCTGCTTGGTGAGCTCGCCCGTCAGCTGCAGGCGGTTCATCTCGAAACCGTGCTGATTGGCAATGCCGCGGCAGCCCTGCAGGGTGCCCCCGTCACAACCGTCGACTTCGATTTCCTGTTTCGGAAGACACCACGCAATCTCGCTAAGATCAAGGCACTGGCGCGCGCGCTCCGCGCGACGGTCCTGCGACCGTACTATCCCGCGGCCGATCTCTTCCGGGTCACGCGCGACGACGATGGTCTGCAGGTCGATTTCATGAGCACGATTCACGGCATCCGCTCGTTCGCGGGCGTGCGTGACCGGGCAACGACGATTGAGATCAGCGGAGCGCCGCTGATGGTCGCCTCGCTGGCGGACATTATTCGCAGCAAGAAGGCGGCACGTCGACCGCGCGACCTCGCAGTGCTCGACGTGTTGGAGAAGGCCCTTGAAGAAGCCGAAGGGACGACGGGCGCGGCTCGCCGCCGTCGCCCGCGAGAATGAACGCGCGATCCGTGACATGATCCGGCGCTGGCAGGCGTTGCCGCCAGAACGTCGCACCAACTTCCTGCGGCGGCGGGTGACGTTCCGCGGTTCTGCGCTCTAAATCAGCGCCGCGGCCGATCGTCGCGGTGGATCACACCCTCCTTCATCACGAAGAACACCTGCTCGGCCTGCTGGATGTCGCGCGTCGGATCGCCGGGCATCGCGATGATGTCGGCGGTCTTGCCGGGCTCGAGCGTGCCGATTCGATCCTGCAGCCCGAGCAGCTCGGCATCGACCGACGTTCCGGCGCGAAGCGCATCGAGCGGGCTCAGGCCGTTGTCAACCAGGTGCCGGAACTCCTCGGTGTTGCGGCCGTGCGGATACACCGCCGCGTCGGTGCCCATCCCGATCCTGATGCCGCGGGCCACCGCCTTCTTGACGACGGCGTCGATCGAGGCGATTGCCGCCTTCATCTTCGCCGCCACCGTCGGCGGGTAGCCGCCCTTGTCGAGGATCTCCTTGCCGCCCTGCACCGCCATCAGCGTCGGCACGTAGAAGGTCCCGCGTGCCTTCATCAGATCGAGTGCCTCGTCGTCGAGGAACGCGCCGTGCTCGATCGAATCGATGCCGGCGCGAATCGCCCGCTTCGCGCCCTCGCCGCCGTGCGCGTGCGCGGCCGTCTTGCGCCGCAGCGTGTGCGCCTCGTCGACGATGGCGTTCATCTCGTCCTGCGTGAGCTGCGGGACGTCGGGCGCATCGGTCAGCGAGAGCACGCCGCCGGTCGCGCAGATCTTGATCACGTCGGCGCCGTACTTGATGTTGAGCCGCACGGCGCGCCGCCCTTCGTCCGGCGAGTTGATCACACCCTGCTCCACGTTCGTCTCGCGGCCGAAGAGCCCGGGGCGGAATCCGTTCTGCTCGTCGCAGTGGCCGCCGGTGGCACCAATCGCCCGCACCGACACCAGCATGCGGGGACCGGGGATGATGCCGGCGGCGGCGGCGTTGCGCAGGCCAACGTCCATCAGGTCGCTGCTGCCGACGTCGCGTGCGGTCGTCACGCCGGCCATCAGCGTTTTCTTCAGGTTCTCGGTGGCGCGGAGCGTCTGCTCGGGAATGCCTTGCTGCAGGGAGTCGAGGGTGCCGCGATCGTAATCGTCGTTGTACATCCCCGACAGGTGGGTGTGCGCGTCGATGAAGCCGGGTGAGAGCGTGGCGTCACCGAAGTCGATCACCTGCGCCCCCGCCGGTGCGCCCTGGCCGGTGGCGACGATCCGGGAGCCGGTCACGACGACCAGCCCCGGCGTCCGCATCTGGCGGCCATCGAACATGCGGGCCGCGCGCAGCACGACGGTCTTCTCCTGCGCGGAAACCGCACCGGCGAGCGTGGCCACGATGATGGTCGCGACGATCCTCTGCATGACTTTCCAACGACGACACACCGAGGCACCGAGGCACCGAGATTTCTTCCGAACGTTCGGTCCTCGGTGTCTCGGTGCCGCGGTGTGTCGGGATCAGATGTTAGGTCGTCTTCGAGTCTATCTTCTCGAACACCTCTCGAGCCGCGCGGAACGAGTCGACGCCGGCCGGGACGCCGCAGTAGATCGCCACCTGCATGAACACTTCCCGGATCTCCTCGCGGGTGACGCCGTTGCGGAGCGCGCCCTCGACGTGAATGCGCAGCTCGTGCGGGCGGTTGAGCGCGCTGATCATCGCCAGGTTGAGCAGGCTGCGCGTCTTGCGATCGAGGCCGGGCCGGCCCCACACGTAGCCCCAGCAGTACTCGGTGGTCAGCTCCTGCATCGGCCGATTGAAATCGTCCGCGCTGGCCAGCGACTTCTCGACGTACTCCTTGCCCAGAACGGCCTTGCGAATCTCCAGCCCGCGATCGAACAGTTCCTTGTTCATGGATGTCATCCTCGTATTTGAATGCCCGCCCACTCTTCGACCACCTTGGCGATCGAGGTGAAGTCGGAGTCGGCGCCGAACTTCGCTTGCGTCACTGCCAGCATCTGCCGCACGGCGGCGCCGACGACCATCGGCACGCCGAGCGCCTCCGCCTCGTCGACGCAGAGCCGCACGTCCTTGTACGACAGGCCGGTGGCGAACCCGAAGTCGAAGGTGCCCGGCAGGATCGAGCGCGGAAACTTGTCCTGCGTCGCGCTGTTGCGGCCGCTGCCGGCGTTGATGATGTCGATCAGCACCTTCGCGTCGAGCCCGGCCTTCACGCCCATCGCCATCGCCTCCGACGAGACGACGACCGCCGCCGCCGCCAGCAGGTTGTTGGCGAGCTTGGCGATCTGCGCGAGCCCCGGCTTGTCGCCGACGTAGAAGGTCTTGCCGAACGTCTTGACGATCGCCTCGACCGACGGCCAGCTGGCTTTCGGACACGAGACCATCACCGCCAGCGTGCCCTTCGTCGCGCCGGCGACGCCGCCGCTCACCGGACAATCGACCCACGCCACGCCGCGCTCGGCAGCGCTGCGCGCGACGACGCCGGCCACCGACGGCCCGGTCGTCGAGAGATCGATCAGTGTCTTGACCATGTTGCCCTTGAGAATGCCGCGATCGCCGAGCGAGACCGCCTGGACGATCGGCGGCGTCGGCAGGCTCATGAGCACGACCTCGGCGCTCGACGCGACCGCTTCCGGCGACGCGGCCACGGTCGCGCCGCGGGCCACGAGCGGCTGCATCGCATCGGCATTGGTGTCGTAGAGCGACAGCGAATATCCGGCGTCGAGCAGCCGCGAGGCCATCGGTCCGCCCATGCGGCCGACGCCGACGAATCCTAACGTTTGAGACATGGAGTCAGTTGGTGGTTGGTGGTTGGTAGTTGGTGGTTCAACGCTGAATGAATGGGTTCGGCACGTCCGTCGCCGTCGAGATCCACACGCTCTTCACCTGCAGGTATTCCTTGATCATCTCCTGGCCGCTCTCGCGGCCGAGGCCGGACCGCTTGTAGCCGCCGAACGGGGAAAGATAGCTCACCGCGCGATAGGTGTTCACCCACACGGTGCCGGCCTGGAGCTTCTCGGCCATCGTCAGCGCGCGACGGATGCTCTGCGTCCAGACGCCGGCGGCGAGGCCGTAGGCGACGTCGTTGCCGATCGCGATCGCCTCCGCATCGTCCTTGAACGGAATCACCGCGAGCACCGGGCCGAAGACCTCTTCTTGCGCGATGCGCATCCGGTTGTGGACGCCGGCGAAGATCGTCGGCTCGACGAACCAGCCGGTGCCGCACTCCGGACGTGTCGCCCGGCTGCCGCCAAGCACCGGTCGGGCGCCCTCGGACTTGGCGATGTCGATGTAGCTGAGAATCTTCTCGAACTGCGGGCGGTTGGTGACCGGACCGATCTGCGTCCCCGCGTCCATCGGGTCGCCCATCCGCGCCGTCTTCGCGAAGGCGACGAGCTTGTCGAGAAACTCGTCGTGAATGCTCTCGTGGACCAGCAGCCGGGACCCGGCAATACAGGTTTGCCCGGTCGCGGCGAAGATCCCGGAGATCACGCCCTTCATCGCGTTGTCGAGATCCGCGTCGGCAAAGACGATGTTCGGCGACTTGCCGCCGAGCTCCATGCTGACGCGCTTGAGATGGCGCGCCGCTGCTTCGTAGACGCGCTGTCCGGTCGCGTCGGAGCCGGTGAAGGCCACCTTGCGGACCAGCGGATGCTCCACGAGCGGCGAGCCGACGTCGGCGCCGAACCCGGTCACGACGTTGACGACACCGGGCGGGAAGCCGGCCTCCTCGATCAGCTTCATGAACTGGAGCGTCGATGCCGACGTGAACTCGGACGGCTTGATCACCACCGTGTTGCCGGCGGCGAGCGCCGGCGCCAGCTTCCAGGCGAGGAGGAGGAGCGGCGAATTCCACGGCACGATCGCGGCGACGACGCCGATCGGTTCGTAGCGGGTGTAGTTGAAGGTCTCGGGCTTGTCGGTCGGAATGACCGACCCTTCGATCTTGTCCGCCAGGCCGCCGTAGTAGTGATACCACTGCGCCATGTAGGCGGTCTGGGCGCTCATCTCGGCGAAGAGCTTGCCGTTGTCGCGCACCTCGGTCTCGGCCAGCTCGCGGGACCGCGCGGCGATGAGGTCGCCAAGGCGGCGCAGCAGCGCGCCGCGCTTCGACGCGGTCAGCGCCGGCCATTCCCCGGAGGTGAAGGCGGCGTGCGCCGCCTCGACGGCCCGGTTCACGTCGGCCGCCGTTCCGCGAGGGATCAGGGCCCACGGCTCGCCGCGATAGGGATCGTCGCTCTCGAACCAGTCGCCGGAGGCGGCATCGGACCAGCGGCCGCCGACGTACATCTGATATTTGGTCAGGGTAGTGGTAACGGACATCTCGGAACAGTTCCGAACGTTTTTATGCGTTTCCGGGGCGTTGGTCAAATCAGCAGGACCCGGCCGGGCCTCCCAGGCACCCCTCGAGCCAGCCCGGCCGGACATTCTTCCCAGTTGGCATGGACGCGGTGGTAGCGCTACAGTGTGCGTGGAGGAACGGCGACATGGCGACTGCGCAGGGGACCATCAAACGGTTGGTGCGGGACAAGGGCTTTGGCTTCATCGCGGCCGGGGGCGATGAGGAGTATTTCTTCCACCAGTCCGCCTGCACGGGGAAACGGTTCGACGAGCTGCGAGAGGGACAAACGGTAACGTTCGAAATCGGCCGCGGACCGAAGGGTCCCCGCGCCGAGAACGTCCGCGCGGACTAGCGAACCGCTAATCTCTAATCCTGATCCCTGATCCCGAATCCTCAATCCCGAATCCCCCATCCCGAATCCTGATCGAGGATTCGGAACTCGGATTCGGGACGGGCGATTCGGGGTTGGGGAGTAGGGATCAGGGATTCGGGTTTCCGTCGAGCAGCGCTTCGGTCTTCAGCGTCTGCGGACCGTTCTCGGTGCACACCGCGTACTGCGACGCGTACATCGACACTCCCGCATACTGCGACTTCGCGTCGAGCACGTAGAAGTTCAGCCCGAAGTTCGGGCGGCCCTGCGAATTGAGCAGGCGCTTCTCCACCGTGCCCGCCTGGACGCGACGCAAGGCGTCCATGCCTGCGTCCTTCGGGTGCATGCCGCGCCGCAGGTTCTCGACGATCAGGAACGAGCAGAGATTGAACAGGTTTGCCTCGCCGCGGCCGGTGGAGCCCGCAGCGCCGGCGGCGTTGTCGACGTAGAGCCCGGCGCCGAGTATCGGCGAGTCGCCGACGCGCCCCGGAATCTTGAACGCCAGGCCGCTCGTCGTCGTCACCCCGCAGATATCGCCCTTCGCGTTGATGCCGTTCATGTTGATGGTGCCGAACACGTGCTCGGCATCGATCAGACCGTCGCGCACCATGCTCAAGGTCGCGGACCACTGTCGATCGCCGTCGACCGCCGCCTGCGGCGTGCGATCGCGCTTCTGCGGATCGAGGTAATGCTCGGGATCAATCCGCCGCTTCCACTCCAGCCAGCGAGCCCGCGACGTCTCGGTGTTGAGATCGTCTTCGATGGTGAAGCCCATGCTGCGCGCGAAGTCCTGGGCGCCCTTGCCGACCAGCAGATGGTGATCCGTCTCGTGCGCCACCGCGCGCGCGACCAGCGACGGCGTGCGCACCCCTTCGAGCGCGGCGACGCCGCCGGCGCGCTTGAGCGGCCCGTGCATGCAGCACGAGTCGAGCTGCACGACGCCATCGCCGTTCGGCAGGCCGCCGTAGCCGACACTCGTGTCCTGCGGATCGAGCTCGCACAGGTTCACACCGGCAACGAGCGCATCCAGCACGTCGTCGCCCTTGACGATCAGCTGAAAGGCTTTCTCCACGCCGGTCACCGACCCGCCGTTCTTGTACCGGTTGCCGTTGGCGGCGGAGACGACGACCGGCTTCCGGCTGGTGCGGACCGCCGGCGCCTGGGCGAAGAGCGAGGGACCGACGGCAGCGACCGCGCCAACCGTCGTCCCGAACTGGCGGCGAGAGATGCCTGACTTCATGGACGGATTGTAAATCTTGGGCCGCCTCCAGACGGCCCTCGGCGGTGATCAGCGGCAGCTGAAGCTGCTCGCCTGGTTCACGTCTCCTCTTCCATCCCACTTCGCGACCTGTCCGTACGGACAGAGCGGTCGCGTCTTGTCGACGACCCCATTCAGACGATGGGCGGCGACGATCGAGGCTGGCGCCTTGCCGGCGGCGATCCATTGCTCCATCGCCGCGACCTTGTCGAACGCATCGGTACCGGGTCCGCCGGCGCAATGATCCATGCCCGGCACCATGTACAGCTGGATCGACGTGCCGGCACGCTGGGCTCCCGTGCGCTCGACGACCTTCCTGAAGTACGCGACGCTGTTCTCGGGCGGCACCTGCGGATCGGACCAGCCGTGGTACATCAGCAGCTTGCCGCCGCGGTCGAAGAATGGCGCCAGGTTCGTCTCGGTCGACGCGAGCACCCCGCCGTCGAGTTGATCGGCGAGCGCGAGATCGGTGGCGAGCGAGAATCGCCGCGCGTCCCATTTCGGATCCTTGAACACGATGTACTTGAACGCCTCCACCGCGTTGCCGATGGCGTCGACGCCGCCGAGCACCGACCAGCGCAGCTCCGCGCCCGGCTCCAGGCCCGGCATGATCACCGCTCCCGTTTTCGCATCGCGCACCGACAGATAGAAGGCGCGCGCGCCCTCGACCTGATCCGGCGTCAGGCAGCTCGAGTCCTCGACGCCCTTGCACGCGAGCACCGCCGGATCGAAACGGCAGGCCGGCGGGTTCTCGAGCACGCCATCGGCCACGCCATCGAGCGCGTCGCAGGCCTTCAACACCGCCGCGTGGATCGCCGGGTACTTCGATGCGGGCACCGCGGTCGCCGCCGTGCGGTTGACGGCGTGATTGAGCGCGATGCGGCCGGCGTGCAGGTGCATCCAGTCGACCGCCGAAGCGCCGGCGATGATCGCGTCGTAGTCGGCCGGATAGCGCTGCGCTTCGGTGATGCCCTGGCGGCCGCCCTGCGAGCAGCCGTTCCAGAGCGACAACTTGATCGGGCTGCCGTAATAGCGATCGATGATCTCCTTCGCGCGCACGGTCATCTCGTGCACCGCGCGATAGCCCATGTCGACGACCTTCTCGGGATGGCCGAGCGCGAACGCCGCGCTGTTGCCGACGTGTCCGGTATCGGTGCTCGCGCTGGCGTAGCCCTGTGCGACCGCGGCGGCGAGCGCCGGGTAGGAGATCACGCCGGCCCATCCACCACCGCCGACCGCCTGGAACTTGCCATTCCAGCTCGCCGCGGGCAGCCACACCTCGATGCGGATATCGGAGTCGGCCGTCGGGCGTAGCGTCGCGCTGACGCGGCAGAACTCGGGCAGGCGCGAGTACACGGCCGCTGTCGCCGGCGCGATCGCGGCGCCACCGGGTGGCACGAATGCCCCGGCGGGCACGCTGTCTGCTGCGGTGATCGTGGCGTCAGGAAGATGCGTGCTCAGCAGTGCACTGCAGGGGGCGGCCGCAGCGGCAGAACGGGCGAGGGCGAGGATCGCGATGAGAACGACGACCGCGCGATTGAGCATGAAGCTCCTCCCGTGACGCGCAGAGCCTACCACCACCTACCGGCTACCACCTACTGGCTACGGGCTGCCGCCTACCGGCTGCCGCCTAGGCTATACTCCGCCTCTCTGGTGAAGCGCGCGTCGGTCACGGCTCTTCTCATCGGCATCCTGGCGGTGTCGGCGTCGGCGGCGAAGTCGCTGGAGGTCTACTTCATCGACGTCGAAGGCGGTCAGTCGACGCTCGTCGTCACCCCGGCCGGCGAGTCGCTGCTGATCGACGCCGGCTACGGCCAGCGCAACGGCCGCGATCCGGACCGCGTCATGGCCGCCGTGAACGCGGCGGGCCTCGAGCGCATCGACTACCTGCTGGTCACGCATTTTCACAACGATCACGTCGGCGGCATTCCGGATCTGGCGATGCGGATCCCGATCGGCACGTTCATCGACTACGGCGAGCCGCTCGGCACCGATCGCATGGCCAACAACGGTTTCCGCGCCTATGAACCGGTGCGGGCCGAGCATCCGCACGTCGTCGTCAAGCCGGGCGAACGGCTGCCGCTCAAAGGGATCACGGTGGACGTCGTGAGCGCCGCGGGCGAGCTGCTGGCGAAGCCGCTGCCCGGCGGCGGTCAGGTCAACGATGCCTGCGTCAACCTCGAGGATCACGTCGAGGACGGCACCGAGAACTATCGTTCGGTCGGCGTGATGATCGAGCTCGGTGCGTTCCGCTTCCTCGACCTGGGCGACCTGAGCGGCAATACGCTGACCCGCATCGCCTGCCCGGTGAATCTGCTCGGCCCGGTGTCGGCCTACCTGATCGCTCATCACGGCGACTACGACACCAACATCCCGGCGCTCTATGCCGCGCTGCGCCCGCGTGCGGCGATCATGAACAATGGCGTGCGAAAGGGCGGCTCGCCCGACGCGTTCCGCACCCTGCACACGCAGACCGACATGGACCTGTGGCAGCTGCACTGGTCGGCGAACCCGGGCACCGGCAACACGCGCGACGACCTCATCGCCAACATGGACGAGGGGACGACGACCGGCTATTGGCTGCACATGAGTGCATTCGAGGACGGGACGTTCCGCATCGTCAATCAGCGCAACGGCGTCGAGCGCACCTATGCGCCCGCCGCAGTCGAGCTGGCCGGGCACCGCGCGCCGACCTTGCCGACGCCATAGGCAAGGGGCGTTCAGCGCCGGCAGTTAACGATCCCGACGCGCTCGGCGTATATGCTTCTGGCCACCCCTATGACACGCCTCGCATTCCTGCTCATCGCGGCGCTCGCGGTTCCGGCCGGCGCACAGACGCGCGGCGATCAGGCGCCGCCGGCGCCCGTTGCGCCCTTCTACGCCGTGTCGTACGTGGAGACGAAGCCGGGGTCGCGAGCAGCGGCGGTTTCCGCGTTCACCGCCTATCGCGACGCGAGCCGGAAACAGGGCGCGCAGTCGGTCGACATCTTCGAGCAGAGCGGCCGTCCCGGGCATTGGTCGCTGATCGAAAGCTGGCCGAGTCAGACCGCGTTCGACGCTCGCGGCCCGGAGGCCCAGGCGCAGATGCTGCAGGCGCTCGAACCGCTGCGGATCAGCGGCTACGACCAGCGGCCGTACAAGAGTTTGAACGTGGACGCACGTGGGGCGGGTCCCGCGCCATCGTCAGAACAGCGGACCCGCCAGATCGCCGTCGTCTCCCACGTCGACGTGACGCCCAATCCCAAGGTCGCCGAGATGCTCAACCGCCTCGCCGATGCGAGCCGTAAGGAATCGGGCAACCTCCGCTTCGACGTGTACCAGCACACCATGCGTGCCAACCACTTCACGGTGGTCGAAGTCTGGTCGAGCCAGCCGGCGCTGGATGCGCACGTGGCGGCGGCGCACACCCGGCAGTACCGGGACGATTTGCAGCCCTTTACCGGCAGCCCGCTCGACGAACGTGCGTTTGCACCCGTCCCGTAGGTCCGCCGTACGTAGGGGCCGCCTTTAGGCGGCCCATCCGCTAAGATCGGAAGACCCAGGTAATGCGAGCTCTCAAACTATTCATCCTGTTGTTGTTCGTCGGTTCCGGCCCGCTCGTATGGTCGGGGTGTTCCTCTGAAGAAGCGGCGCCGGCCACGCCGGCTGCCGGCGGCCGCGGTGGCGCCGCCGGAGGCGGGCCGCAAGGCGGCGGTCCCGTGCCGGTCACGGTCGCGCCGGTCGTCCAGAAGTCGATGCCGCTCGAAATCCGGGTGATCGGCACGGCAGAGGCCTACTCCAGCGTTCAGATTCGATCGCAGACCACCGGTCAGCTGATGTCGGTCCACTTCAAGGAAGGCGACGACGTCAAAGAGGGGCAGGTGCTGTTCGAGCTGGACAAGCGCCCGCTCGAAGCGGCGCTGCAGCAGGCCCAGGCCAATCTGGAACGCGACCAGGCGCAGGCGGCGAACGCGTCGCTGCAGGCGAAGCGCTTCCAGGACCTCGCGAACAAGGGCATCGCGCCCCGCGAGCAGGTCGATACCTCGCAGACCGCGGCCACCGCGCTCAACGCCAGCGTCGAAGCCGATCGCGCGGCAGTCGAGAACGCCAAGGTGCAGTTGCAGTACGCGACGATCCCGGCGCCGATCTCCGGTCGCACCGGCGCGCTGCAGGTCCACGAAGGCAATCTGGTGCGCGCCAACGACACCATGCCGCTCGTGGTGATCAACCAGGTCGCGCCGGTCTACGTCGCCTTCTCGATCCCCGAAGCGCGCCTCACCGATCTGCGGCGATACATGGCCCAGGGCACGCTCTCGGTGGCCGCGGCGCCGCCGAACGACACGGCGCAACCGGCCAGTGGACGCATCTCGTTCGTCGACAACGCCGTCGACCAGGCCACCGGCACGATCAAAATCAAGGCGACCTTTCCCAACAACGATCGCCGCCTCTGGCCGGGACAGTTCGTCAACGTCGCGGTCACGCTGACCACCGATCCGCACGCGATCGTCGTGCCCTCGGTCGCCGTCCAGGCGGGCCAGCAGGGACCGTTCGTGTTCGTGGTGAAGTCGGATCAGACGGTGGAACTGCGCCCGGTCGTGGTCGCGCGAACCAAGGACGTCGAGACGGTGATCGAAAGCGGCGTGCAGCCGGGCGAGGTCATCGTCACCGACGGCCACATGCGTCTGGTGCCGGGCAGCCGGATCAGCGTCAAGGGACAGACTCCGCAACAGGCGCCGGAGGCGGCGTCGAAGGTGACCTCATGAACCCCTCGGCCGTCTTCATCAAGCGCCCGGTCACCACCACGCTGCTGATGCTCGGCGTGCTGGTGTTCGGCGCGATGGCGTACCTCCAGCTACCGGTGGCCGACCTGCCGAGCGTCGACTTCCCGACGATTCGCGTCAGCGCGTCGCTCCCCGGCGCCAGCCCGGAGACGGTCGCCTCGACGGTGGCGCAGCCGCTCGAGAAGCAGTTCACCACGATCTCCGGGTTGATGAGCATCAACTCGACGAGCACGCTGGGCGGCACCGACATCACGCTGCAGTTCGACCTCACGCGCAACATCGACGCCGCCGCCCAGGACGTGCAGTCGATGATCGGCCGCGCCTCGCGGCAGCTGCCGCCGCAGATGCCGTCGCCGCCGTCGTACCAGAAGGTGAACCCGGCCGACCAGTCGATCTTCTTCATCGTCCTGCGCTCGGCGACGCTGCCGCTGTCGACGCTCGACGAGCTGGCGCAGACCAACATCGCCCAGAAGATTTCCGGGGTGAACGGCGTCGCGCAGGTCAACGTGTTCGGGTCGCAGAAGTATGCCGTCCGGATCGACGCCGACCCGCGCGAGCTGGCGGCGCGCTCGATCGGCATCGACGAAGTGGCCGCGGCGGTGCAGAACGCGAACAGCAATCTGCCCACCGGCACGATCTACGGCGAGAAGACGTTCGTCGTGCAGACCAACGGTCAGCTGTTCCGCAGCGCCGCCTACGGGCCGACGATCATCGCCTACCGCAACGGCAACCCGGTGCGTCTCGACGAGGTCGCGCACGTCTACGACGGCGTCGAGAACGACAAGACCGCCAGCTGGCAGAACGGGGAGCGCTGCATCTACCTGTCGATCCAGAAGCAGCCGGGCACCAACGTCGTGCAGGTCGTCGACGGCATCAAGGCGCTGCTGCCCGGGATCAAGGAGCAGCTGCCGGCGTCGGTCAGCATGGACATCCGCAGCGATCGTTCGATCACGATCAAGGAATCGGTCCACGACGTGAAGGTGACGATGCAGGCGACCATCGTGCTGGTCATCCTGGTCATCTTCCTGTTCCTGCGGAATCTGTCGGCGACGATCATCCCCAGCCTGGCGCTGCCCGGCGCCGTGGTCGGCACGTTCTCGGCGATGTGGCTCCTCGGCTACAGCCTCGACAACCTGTCGCTGATGGCGCTCACCCTCTCGGTCGGTTTCGTCGTCGACGACGCGATCGTGATGCTGGAGAACATCGTCCGGCACATGGAGATGGGCAAGCGGCCGATGCAGGCTGCCTTCGACGCATCGAAGGAAATCACCTTCACGATCATCTCGATGACGATGTCGCTGGTCGCCGTGTTCATCCCGGTGCTGTTCATGGGCGGCATCGTCGGCCGGCTGCTGCGCGAGTTCGCGGTGACGATCACCGTGGCGATCCTGATCTCCGGGTTCGTCTCAATCAGCCTGACGCCGATGCTGTGCAGCCGCTTCCTGCGGCCGCCGCACGGCGGGCACGGCTGGCTGTACAACGCGTTCGAGAAGGTGTTCGACGCGTGGCGCCATGCCTACGACCGGACGCTCGCCGTCAGCCTGCGGTTCCGCGCGGTGACGATGACCGTGTCGCTGCTGCTTTCCAGCACATTGGGATCCTAAGCTTAGAATTCCACGTGGACAAGTTGTCGCG
>JADMIO010932650.1_pt1 | contig 22267 bp, 18 predicted proteins | sample 8958161 | NCBI WGS metagenome assembly JADMIO01 (sample SAMN16585339, study PRJNA669376) | soil metagenome | isolation source: Crop rotation soil | place: USA: Cullars Rotation, Alabama | collected 2011
GCCGCGACTTCAAGTCACGTGAATTCCAAGCTTCGGATCCCACTGTGCTGGAAAGGCATGTCCAAACACCTTGAGCAACTCGAAGACGTTCTGCGGAAGTTGCCCGACGAGGAAAAGGTGGCGGTGTATTTGCATCTCGCAAAAATTCTCAAGGGGTTGCGAAGCGGTCAACCGATCGGACGAGAGCTCGCCACACGTCAGGACGAGGAATTAAAAAAAGCGCGAAAACGAAAATTGATGAAGCTCAGAAAGGCGCAGTGAGATGATGGGCGCGGTTCATTCTTTGCCAGATTCCAATCCGGGCGGCAGGCACGTGAGGAGGCCTTTGGCATGCCTGCCGCCGGATTGGAATCAACACACTGACATTGGTTAGAACGTCACCGTCGCCTGCACGTAGCCAAAGTCGGCATCGTCGGATGGGCCCGTATCGGAGAGGTAATCGCCGGCCCAGAAGTGACTGTAACCCGCCTCGACCGACAGCCACGTGGTGGCGGCATAGGTCAGGGTGAGATCCACCTCGGAACCCGCATAGTTACTAGCGGAGCGGGCGGCCGGACTGAGCGGACGGACGGTGGCCACACCGTTGGCGCGGTACCAACTGTCGTTCGTATCGGCCAGCCAGAACGCATGGTACTCGGCCTTGGCGGTCAGACTTTTCGTCGGCGTCGCCTTCACGCTGACCTCGAGGTCATGCATGTTCTGCCAGGAGAACACGTCCATCTGACCGTAGAATTTGTGATTCGTCGGAAAGAGATTTTGGAACGTCTCAATCTGACCGTCCGTGGGATCGCCATCACCCGTGCCGAAGCTGTAGGCCACACCGATGCGCGGCAGCCATGAGGCGTCGAATGTGTAGCCAACTCCGGCATGTGCGGCAAACGCGGTGAGATCGAGATCGGCCACCTCGCCGGTCTGGAAGGCGAACTCGGCGTCGTAATCAAGACCGACGGGCTTCTTCTTCGCCTCGACCACAGTCTTGCCGTCCTTGCTCAAGCCGCTGTCCGCATGGGCAAACGCACCGGGTTTGGATTTCATGCGCAGGCCGAGGGTGAGGAAGTTCGTGCTGGTGGTGGGCAGATCCTGATGCAGATGGAACGCATACGCATCGGTGGTTTGGACCGGGATTGCGGTGGTGCTGAAATAGATGCCGCTGAACACCTGACCGCGCTCGGTTTCGTTGCCATTGAAGAGGTCGCTCTGATTGTAGCTTCCCCGCTCCGGCACGACCACGGTGGAGGCGAACGCATCCACGCTCCAGCTCTTCTGTTTGTAGGTCAGGCGTGCCGCATCGAAGGTGCGCCCGATGTTGTTCCAATCAAAGGCACCCACCAGCCGCTCGTCACCGAAGGCGAGGACCTGGCGGCCGAGCTTTAAGCCCCAGGGGCTCTGACTGTAGTCTGCAAATTCAATGTAACCCTGGCGAAGATCGAAGGAATCATCACCCTCGGCGCCAAAGAGTCCGGGAGTGTCCACGCGGTCGGACAACCATTCGCGACTGTCCTGAACCTGCGCATAAATTTTCAGCCATGAGGTGGGCTTGAGGGCCAGACCGAGGCGGAACCGTTGCAGAAACCAGTTGTCATCGGTGGCGACATTGACGTCGTCATTGAAGTCGAAGTTGTTATTCCGGACTTCAAAGCGCAGGCGTTCCTGGATGTCGAAAACGACTTTGCCGTCGCAGAACGAGAGCAGGGAGGGCTCCGCTTTCTTTTCCAATGGTGGCGGCGGTGGGGATCCGGCGTAGGCGTGACCAGCAAAGAGCGCCAGGGCGAACAAGCTGGTGAGTTGTGGGGTCAGGTTTGTTTTCATGTTGTTTTGGGCTGTGGTGGCGCATTGGGTTCCGTCATGCGCCAGGACGGGTTGGGGCTTTCAGGATTGGGTGGCCGCGGTGGCGGGCATGGATTCTGGACAAATCTCCTGTGCGGCGCTTTGTGGCAGGCGGGCTTGTGGATGTGAGCGGTGCTCGAGGAAGCCGATGAGCTCCTCGCGCAGCTTGGGGTAGTCGGGATGCTCCATGACCACCTTGCGCTCGCGTGGCCGCTCGAAAGGCACGGAAAGAATCTCACCGATGGTGGCCTCCGGTCCGTCGGTCATGCAGACCACGCGGTCGCTGAGGTAAAGCGCCTCGTCCACGTCGTGCGTGACCATCATCGTGGTGATCTTTTCCTTCCGCCAGAGCTGCAGCAGCACGGCTTGCAGTTCGTAGCGGGTGAGGGAGTCGAGCATGCCGAACGGCTCGTCGAGCAGGAGCATCTTCGGCTTGAGCGCAAACGCGCGGGCGATGCCCACTCGCTGACGCATTCCCTGCGAAAGCTCCGCGGGAAATTTGTCCATTGAGTCGCCCAGTCCGACGACCGAGAGGTAATACTCGGCGATCTGCTGGCGTTCCTCTTTCGTCGCGGTGAAGAAGACCTGCTCGATACCGAGCATAACGTTCTGTCGCGCGGTCATCCACGGCAGGAGCGAGGGTGACTGGAAGACAATCCCCCGGTCGGGTCCGGGTCCGGCGATTTCCTTGCCGGCAATGATGATGCCGCCGCCGGTGATGCCGGTGAGTCCGGCGAGCATCATGAGCTGGGTGCTCTTGCCGCAGCCGGAGTGACCGATCACGGTGACGAACTCGCCCTTGCCGATCTTGAGATTGAAGTCCTTGAGAATGACGGCCTGCCCGCCCTCTGGCGTGGGATAGGACTTCATCAGCTGGGAAATTTCGACGTAAGCGCTCATACCTCCACCTCCATCTCGACGGGTTGAATTTCATGCGGACGCTTCGCGCGGCGTCTCGCGCCAAAGAGGAAGCGTGAGGTGGTGACGGAGATGTCCTCCGGCTGGATATCCGGCAGCACGAGGTTGCGGGTAAATGTAGTCGCCGCCTTTTTCGAGGCCATGAGCCGGTCGATGATCTCGTTGCGCAACCGCTTGAACTCTTTGTTGGCCAGCATCGCGCGGCGGTCGCGCGGGCGCTCGATGGTGACGGGGATGGATTCCAGCAGCGTGGCTCCCGGCCCCGGGGTGAGCGGAATGACGCGATCGGCCAGGAGCAGCGCCTCGTCGGGGTCGTTGGTGATCAACACCACGGTCCGGCGTTCCTCCTGCCAGATCCGGCTGATTTCATCCTGTAAGGTCCCGCGCGTGAGGGCGTCGAGCGCGCCGAGCGGCTCATCGAGCAGGAGAATGCGCGGTTGAAGCGCCAGCGTGCGCGCGACCGACACACGCTGGCGCATACCACCCGACAATTCCCGCGGGAGCTTTCTCATCGCGGGTTCCAAATTGACCATTCGAATATATTTCTCCACGTGCCGGCGTCTTTCGTCCGGAGTCCACTGCGGAAAGACCTGCTCAACCGCGAGTGCGACATTTTCATACACGTTCAGCCAGGGCAGCAGGCTGTAGTTTTGAAACACGATCCCGCGATCCGGCCCCGGTTCCTTCATCTCCTTCCCCTCCAGCTTCACTGTGCCGGAGTCTGGCGTCAGCAACCCCGCGAGCAGCGACATCAGCGTGGTCTTCCCCGAGCCGGAATAACCAATGATCGCCACAAACTCCCCCTCGTTGATGGAGAGATTGATGTTGGAAAGCACCGCGGAGCGCTTCCATGGCAGACCGAAACCTTTGTTGACGCTGTTTACTTCGAGAAAGGGCATGAGATTAATGATTTACGATTAAGGATTAATGATTTGGTGCAGCCCGAAATGCCGCGTCCTTCGCCGCAAAAACCTCCACCAATTACGAAAGGGAATGATTTCCGACTTCCAGGGCGCGCTCCGCGCCTGGGAAAATCATTAATCATAAATCGCCGATCATTAATGGTCTTCACGCTGTTTTGAATTGGCGTTCGACCACGTTCATTGCGCGGTCGAGCACGTAGCCGACGATGCCGATGGTGAGGATGCAGAGGATGATGTGCGCGTAGCTGAGCGCGTTGTATTGCTGCCAGAGGAACCCCCCGACTCCCGGCCGTCCGGTGAGCATCTCGGCAGCCACGATGACCAGCCAGGCGATGCCCAGCGAGAGCCGGAAGCCGGTGAACATGTAAGGGAGTGTGGCGGGCACCAGCACTTTGAAGAGCGTCTTGCTGCGCGAGAGTTTCAGCACCTTGGCGACGTTGAGGTAGTCCTGCGGAATGGCACGCACCCCGACCGCGGTGTTCAGCACGGTGGGCCACATCGCACAGATCGCGACGGTGAAGATCGCCGCGGCATCACTGCTGCCGAAGTAAACCTTGCCGGTCGCGTCCTTGAGGTTGAATCCGGCGAAGAGCACCATCCCGAGCGGGAGCCAGGCGAGCGGCGAGACCGGACGCAGGATCTGAATGATTGGATCGAAAATCTTGGTGAAGGTTTTCGACAGACCCAGACAGAACCCCAGCGGGGTGCCGACGACCAGCGCGATGAGGTAGCCTTGCGCCACCAGTTTCAGCGACAGCCAGGTAAAGGAGAGGATGCCTTGATCCAACTCCCCGCGTTTGGCGAAGGGCTGCGTGATGTAGACCTTGCTCGCCTTCCAGGTCTCCACCGGCGTGGGAAGGTCGGCGGAGAGGCCTTCCCGCTTGGTTACGGTGACGGTGTCGCCCCAATCGTCCTTCACCTGCTTGGTCACCGGCTTGCCTGCCACGATGAGCCACAGGAGAAGACAGACACCGATGCCGATGCAGGGCAGCAGGAGGTCGTCGAGTTTGAAGCGTTTGATCCAGTTCATGGTGTCAGGCTTTGATGCTCTTCACGTCGAAGCTCGCGGCGTAGGCATCGAGGTCGGCTTTGGGATCGAAGACCTTGCCGTCGAAAAAGGTTTCCGGCTTCTCGTCGAGTCCGCCGCTGGTGTAGCCGATCTCCTTCATCGCGGCCTCGTAGAGGTCGGGACGCATGACGTCTTTTGCCACGCCGGCGTAATCCGCCGCGCCGTCGGTAAAGCCCCAGCGCTTGAGCTGGGTCATCCACCATTTGGCGAACTTTGGCTGCGGGAAATTGCAGTTCCGCTCGCTGAAGATCATGTAATCGGGGTCCTTGAACTTGCGTCCGTCGCCCATGTCATACTTGCCCTGCAAACGGCTCAGGATGATCTCCGGCGGGCAGTTGATGTAGGTGGCGGCGCTGACGATCTGCGCCTGCTCCGTACGATTTTCCATCTTATCCAGCCACACGCTGGCCTCATGCAGCGCCTTGAGCGTGGCTTTCACCGATTTCGGATTTTTCTCCGCAAACTCCTGGGTGAAGGCACACACCTTCTCCGGATGATTCTTCCAGATGCCCTGGGTGTTGATCGCGGTGAAGCCGATATCGTCGGCGAGGGCGCGTGCATTCCACGGCTCTCCCACGCAGAAGCCATCCATCTTTCCGGCCTTCATGTTCGCCACCATCTGCGGCGGTGGCACAGTGATGAGCGAGATATCGCCGCCGCCGCCTTGCGCGTCGCCGGGATGCACGCCACCCGCGGCGAGCCAGTAACGGATCCACATCGCGTGGGTGCCCGGCGGGAAGGTCATGGCAAAAGTCATCGGCGCGCCCGCGGCTTTTGCGGCGTCGGCGAGGGGCTTGAGCGCCTTCGGATCCGCGCCCACCTTGCCGGCGAGTTCCTTTTTCAAAGTGATCGACTGGCCGTTGCGATTGAGCAGCCACGGAACGACCATCGGTTTCTTCGGTGCGCCGGCGAGGCCGAGTGTCGAGGCAATCGGCATGCCGAGCAGCATGTGGGTGGCCTGGTTGTCGCCGCTGCTGAGCGAGTCGCGGATCGCCGCCCAGTTCGCGCCCTTGGCCACGACGGAGTTGATGCCGTATTTTTTGAAGAGCCCTTTTTCGTGTGCGATGACGATGGGTGAGCAGTCCGTGAGGGCGATGATGCCGAACTTCATGTCGGCGACTTCCGGTGAGTCATCCGCGAAGGCGGAGCCTACCCAGCCTTTGGGCAGGCCGGCGAACAAGGCGGCAAGACCGGCGCCTTGTGCGGTGGTGCGGAGGAAGTGGCGGCGGGAGAGTTGGGATGTTTTGTTTTTCATAGTGGTTGTTGGGCGGTGGCGTTGACGGGGTGTGGGGAAAGGAGGGCGCGGGCCTCGTTGTGAATGTCCGCGCGGAAACAGCGGGCGGTGACGTCGGGAGGGAAACAGTCCATTCCCGTGACGAGTTTGCAGCGAACGAAGTTCTCCAGGACCCAGCGGGCTTTTTCCTCGGTGGGCGGATTGGCGGATTCGCGTGAAAAAATATTGGCGCCCGGGCATTCCTCGACGCGCCCGTTGCCGTAGTCGAACTGCCCTCGCATGCACATCCGGAGGGCTTCCGCCGGGGCGTTCACATACTGGGGCCGGGCCAGAATGCTGGCGAGTTCCTCATGGTGGGCGGGGTCATCGCACCAGGCGCAGGACTCCAGCAGGGCGGCGATCAAGGCGAGATGCTCGTCGTGAAAACGTTCGGCGAAATAGCTCCGCACCATCAGCACTTTTTCCGGATGCCGCGGTGCGAGCTCCGCGCTGCGGGCCACCACGAACCCGCTGCCGCCCATGACGGCGAGAGAGTTCCAGGGTTCACCCACGCAGTATCCGTCGAGATGTTTCGCACGGAGATTGGCGTAGACCTGGGAGGGTGGGACGATGACCAGCTGCACGTCCCGGTCGGGATTGATGCCGTGCTGGATGAGCCAGTTGCGGAGCAGCGCGGTGTGGGAGGACCAGTGATAGACCGTGCCGAATGTGAGCCGCTCCTGCTTGCGGGCGATGTATTCGCGCAGGGAATGTCCGTCGCGCACCCCTGCCCGCCAGAGACGTTGGGAGAGGGTGATGGCGTTGCCGTGGAGGTTGAGGATCATGCCGGTCAGGCAATCTGTCGCCAGCGATCCGAGCCCGCACGTGGCGGCGACCACCATGCCGGCCGGCGCGTGGGCGGCCTCGAGTTCGCTGTAGAGAATCTTGTCGCGGATGGTGGCCCAGCCCACTTCGCGGCTTAGCTCAACGTTTAATCCGTGACGGGCAAACAGCCCGAGTTCCTTCGCCATCACCAGCGGCGCGCAGTCGCTCAGCGCCACGAAACCAAGACGGATGCTGTCGCGGCGGGTGGGGCGTTTTTTTGGCATGGGACGGTCAATGTTCTGCACGAGCCGCGCACCTAGCCCGCGCCATGCCAGCGCCGTCGGCGAACATGCAGAAACCGTTTGCTACCTTTTCATCGAAATGATGAATTAAATTCATTCATGACGCCACCGCTTGATTCCAGACAGCTCCGCGCCTTTGCCACCTTGGCCCGCACGGGCAGCTTTACGCAGACTGCGCGCGAGCTTCACCTCTCCCAATCCGCCGTCAGCCATTCAATGAAGGCACTGGAGCGGGAAGTCGGGTGTCGACTTTTAGACAAGCTGGGCAAAAAAGCGGTGCTCACGCAGGCGGGCGAGCAGCTGCTCGCACACGCCGAGCGCATCCTCAGCGAAATGTCGCAAGCCCGCGCGGAGCTGGGCCGTCTGGGCAAGTGGGGGCAGAGCCGTCTGCGTCTCGGCGCGAGCACCACGGCCTGTCAGCACATCCTGCCCGGCGTGTTGCGCGAGTTTAAGGACAGCTTTCCCAACTGCGCGGTGACCATCGAGCCGGGTGACACGCCGGAAATGATTGAGGCCTTGCGCGGACATAAGATTGATCTCGCCGTGAACCTCGAGCCGGACCGCGGCGAGCAGCTCGACTTCCGTCCGCTCTTCACCGACGAGCTCTCCTTCCTCATGAGCCCGCAGCATCCCTGGGCCAAGGCGGGCAAGGTGCGCCGCGAGGAGATCGCCCGGCAGAGCTACATTCTCTACGGTCAAAAAAGTTACACCTTCCGGCTCATCGAGGAATATTTCCGCGAGGAGGACATCGTGCTGAACAGTCTGCTGGAGCTCGGCAGCATGGAGGCGATCAAGGAGCTGGTGAAACTCGGCCTCGGCATCAGCATCCTCGCCCTCTGGACCGCGCGCAAGGAGCTGGAGGAGGGCTCACTCGTCGCGCTCCCGCTGGGAAAACGCAAACTCCGCCGTCGCTGGGGCGTGCTGCATTGGAAAGGACGCCGGCTCAGCCTCGTCGAGGAAACCTTCGCCGCGCTGTGCAAGACGGTGGCGGAGGATTTGCAAATGGGTTAGCCAAGGATTCGAGCGGAGCGAGAAAGCTTCTACAAGAACCCGAAGGGACAACGCGGAGGCGTTGGGCAACAAGGAAGGAGGAGAAAGGAAGAAGGGATTGGCGGGGCGCGCCTGCAGGGATGGGGATATGCTTGCCGGGGCTTGGTTGTCCGGGTAACTCGCCCCGCCACATTATGCCCACACTTCGTCTTGCCCTCCTGCCTCTCTTGATCGGTCTGCTTTCCGCATGTCAGACGCTCCCACCCACCTTTCAAAAATCCGCAGGTGCGAGCATCGTGCATGCACCGTCGAAGTGGACCTTCCCTCAGGAGGTGGCTGGTTTCCGGCGGGCGGAAGTGGTGAGTTATGATCGAAGCGGTTTGGATTGTTCAGTGGCCTACAATCACGCGTCGATGGTTGCCGCGACCGTCTATGTTTATCCAACGGCCGGCAGAACGATGGATCAGGAGGTGCAAGCGGTCAGTGCTGTGCTGGAGCAACAACACCATTCGGGGCCGGCCAAAATCAAAAGTGCATGTGCGTTTTCCGGGCATGCTGGTGTTCGGCTTGGGCACATTTACCAAGGGATCTTTGCTTTCCGTGCGCAGGAACTGCGATCGCAGACCTTGCTGTTTCGGATCGGCGACCGGTTCCTGAAATTTAGGATTACTTATCCGGCAGCCCAGGCGACTGAGGCTGAGGCTGGTATCAACACATTCCTCGCGAAATATCCGTGGCCATGACCCCGGCCGCATCCGAATCGCCCGGACCGGCTGACGCGTCGCTCTGTATTGAAGAGGGTTGGGTCGTATTTAGGCGGGCGTCTCCCGCATGTTGCGGATGAAGAGATCCGTAGAGACGACGAGCAGAGCCTTTGCAGCCTATTGACGTGTTTACGTCATCTATTCATTTCCAAGAGACGGCCATATTGCGGGTCTTCTGAACTCGCGACTCACAACCCCCACCCTCTTCATGAAGCTCCACCGTATCCCCCACCTCCTCGCCTCTCTCCTCTTCACCGTTTTTGGAATTTCGTCCGCTCTGGCCGAAAGCCCTGCGCCGGCGAAGGGCGAGCTACCCGCTTCCTTCCAGACCGGCGCGCCCATTGAGTTTGAGCTGTGGTCGTGGGGTGAGGATGAGGCGGGACGCAAAAAGATCCGGGACATCAAGGAGGGTGACCATATTCCGCTGGCGGGGCTTCCGGACGAGGTGCAGTTCCGTTTCCGTGTGCCCGTCGACCACAATGGCATTGTCTTCAAAGGAAAGTCGGCCGATGGCCAGCAGCGCCTGGGATGGGATACGAAGAATGAAAAGGACTCCACAGACTCTGCCGGGCGCCTCTATCGCGCCCAGGCCGATGGCTACTTTCCCCAGCCATGCCGGTATTGCCTGCAAGTGAAGGCATCGAAAGGTGATGAGGTAGTGGCGGACATCGCGATCAACTTCGACTTTGTCAAAGCCCCGTTGAAGCCGGTCGTGCGGAACGTCGCCTTTGCCGACTCCGTGGGAATGCTGACGCCTTTTCCCAAGTCGAGCCACGCGGGTGCGGCGGTGCAGCACGAGCTCTGGCAGTGGGAGGGAAAGGACAAGAAGAAGCTGATCGATCTCAAGGACGGCGCGAAAATCCCCGTGGAGACGCTGCCGAAAAGCATCCAGATCCAGTCGCGAGTCGCGACCGAGTTTGATGGCATCACCTGCCGCTGGCGTTCGAGCGATGGTTATCCCGAGCGCATCTGGCCGCAAAAGAATCTGCCGCCGGCCGAGACGGGTCCGCAGCATCTCTTCGTCGCTGGTAACCTCGGCTTTTTCCCGCAGATCGGAAAGTATTGCATTGAAGTGACTGCGGAGAAGGCGGGCAAAGTGGTGGCGCAGGATTGCATCAACATCGAGCTCGTGCGCGGCAAACCCATCCCGACGAACACCACGTTCATGGCGGGGAGGAAGGATTGGAAGGGCAACGCCATCACCACCTCGAAGCCGGTCAACCTGGGTCCGCTCAACGAAACGCCCGTGCTCAAAGACAACGACTACGCGTTCGCGCCGCAGAAAGCCTACGCGACCGTGAACTGGGAGCGCTTCCCTCCTTTCCGCATGAATCCGAGATTCCCGATGGTGTGGGATTCCCGTCGTTTTGATGAGGAGGACAAATTTGGCGGTCCGTTGAATCGCGGTTTCACCACGCTGGCGAACATCGATCCGAAGCAGGACAACCTCAAAATCAGTGAGCGCTCGCACTTCGATTACCCCGGCCATCTCGAGGGCATCATCGACTCGCTCTATAAAAAAGATCCGGTCCAATACAAGGACCTCAAGCCGTGGAAGGATCGCCGTTCCACCTTCGTATCGAAGGAGAATACGCTGTTGCTCGGCAAGCGGATTTATGAGGAGTGGAATGTCATGGGCTGGAGTCCGTATGACGCGGGGATCCACGCCTGGGATGAGGAACAGATGTTCGCGCCCATCGCCACGCTCATGATGAAGGAACATCCGGACGAGTTGCCGGAGCGGATTTTACAATACAAGGACAAGGTCCTCGCCGGTGACAAACGCGCCATCGGCATCATTGAGCGCGCATTCGACAAGGAGATGGCCGAGTTCGTCGGTAACACCTACAAGGCGGCGAAGGACTCCGCGGCGGAGCGCGGTCGCACGGTGAAGATCTGGCACTACGGCTCCAAACCGATCGGCAATGAGCTGTTCATGTTTGTGGGAGGCACCTCGGGTGCGGAGCTGAATCAGAAAACGGGCAAGTATCCTTACGAGGAAATGAGCGGCCTGAATGATTGGTTTAAAAAGGGCCAGTCGGTGGATTTCGACGCCACCGCCTACTCCCGGGAGATCGACTATTTCCACGACGACTTCTATTTCCACATCCTCTTTCCCGAGGAGGCCAGCATGTATCAAAAGGACAAGGCGGGTGCCTACGTGCTCGACGACAAGGGACGCCGGAAGATTCGCACCGATGTGATCAGCGAGTCCAACTACACGGAGCCGGTGAAGGTGGGCTTCGGCGACTACGAGTGGGCGCCGATCTTTTTGAAGAGCTTCGTCGCGAAGGGGGAGAACTGCCTCTTCTGGTCGAACGGCGGAAAGTACTACAAGACCCCGTCCACGCTGATCACCAGCAAGATGATGATGCCATACATCCGGCCGAGCAATCAGGCGACTTTCGGCGACTCGAGCAAGTTTGGCGATCGTCCGATCAGTCCTTACATGGCCGAGGCCACGACCATCCTCACGTTTATGATCGGGTGCGAAGGGACGTTTGTCTGGGATGCACCGAAAGGCGCTTCGCCGGTGGGCTTCGCGCCCAATGGGAAACCCGGCGAAAAGGAAATGCTGGGCGATCTCGAGTACTACGTGAAAGGGCTGCACCGCGTTTCGCAGTTCAATCGCTTGTTCGACGGGAACTATTCGTTCATCCGCCCGACGCGTCTTTACAACACCCACAACCGGGATCACCCGATCATTCGTGGTCTGGTGAATGGACAATATCTCGTCCTGGCCATGCTCAATCCCTACCTCGACCCGGGTGAGCATCAGGATGTGGAAGTATGGTACGACGCCCCCTACGCCTCCCGTACCACGAAGTGGGCCGGCAACGTGGCGATCCAGGCGCGGAAGAATCACCTCTTCCAATGCAAACTCCCGGCGCTCCCCGCCGGCCAGCAATACGATCCCGACAAACTCTACTTCCGCTACACGCTCAAGGACGGCAACTACTCGGAGACGTTTACGGTGAGTGGGAACTATGATGTGAAGTACCCGTACTAGCGCTGAGCGGGTTGGAAGTATTGAGTGCGGGACGAAGGAAGAATGAACAAGGACGAAGGAAAAAGGGCGTGGCGCTCCGCGCGTTGTGTGCTCTGCCTTGAAAGCCCCAAGGCGGGCTTCGGCATTAGCCCAGGGTTGTGAGGCACGAGCTACCCTGGGTCAGGAAGTTTCCGCGTATCAACTCCAACGGAGTTGCGGCCACGGCTGACATCGAGTCCAAACTTCGTCGCAGCGCTGTGAAGACCTTTTGTTCATCGGAGTAGCGAGATATCCTCCAGAGTAATATGCTTCTCCTCCCCTGTGGAGGTAACGATCAACTCCGCGAGAATGGGGCAGCCTTCCGAAGTCGTAAGAACGCACTCTACCAATGCAAAGAGGTTTGAGCTGTTTGGCTCGAAATACTTGACCACCATCGACGGCGCTGTGCGGGTGCGTGGTTCAAGCGCAGCGTGGAACTCGGCAAGGCAAGACTGGAAATCGGCCTCGATGGCAACGCGAGGGCTCTTGTCACCCGCCAGAGCGTAACCGAAACGGTCGGCGAGTGACCGGAAGTCACGTATCTCCAGCAGGGCAACAGCTTCTCTGCCGAAGCTCAAAAGAGAGGCTTCGTCTGCTTGCGTGGGGAGAAGTTTCATTGGTCCGGCGACCTCAAGCGAGGCGTCACGGGTTGGAGATTAGTTGGACTCAACTCTTGCTGGGCGTGACTCGACGAGATGATAGCGTCCGTGTGAGTAGCGATAGATGGTGGCTGTGTAACCGCTGTCGCGGCCGCCCCACGAGATGCCGGTGATCTCAGAATAATCGTTTTTTCGTGGAGTGATCTCGCAACGATTTCCATCAAGAGTACCGATCAATTTCCAGATCCCCTTGTGTTTGGAGAGGACGTGAAAAGGTCCGTTGCCCTTCTTCCCACGACCTATATTGATCCAGACGAGAATTTCCAAAATGCCATCGTGGTTAAGGTCAATCGACTCGAACCGGGTCTTGGTGACGACCTTAGCAACCTCCTCATCGGTGGGTATGCTTCGGATCTGCTCACCGGGGTCGGGATAGGGGATGCCGCCGGTCTGGTAATCCGCCATGATAACCTGCTTCATAACGGCGCGCATGTTCGGCGTGTATTTCGCGAGCTTGGTTTCTTCCGCTGAGACTAAAGCTGGAGCTGTAAGGAAGATGCTCAGAAAGAGGGGTTTCATATGGTGCTCAAGCTGACGTCGGAAGGGATTTTGTTTCGATTTTCCTGGAAGGCATTCGTCTGAAACTTTCGTTCAATTCGACTAAAGCGATTGGGGGGCAAGCTGAAAATCGGATCGAGAGCGGATCAATCGTCGCTACGCGACGTGTGTGTTTTGTCTTCCACCCGTGGGTTGAAACCCACGTCTACCCTCAATTGCCGCTTCGCGGCACACGCCCTTCTTCCTTGCTCCTCCATCCTTGTTCCTTCTGCCGCCCCTAAAACTTCCCCGCCAGCACTTCCTTAAACACCAGCCACAACTTCATCCACTTCCCCACTCGATACCGGCGGTCGAAGACTTGGAAGCCGTCGGGTTGCATGATGTCGAGGAGGCGCTTGTAGACGGCGCGCATGATTTCGGAGGCGACGAGGGCTTTGCGGTCCTCGGGGGGGATGGCGTCCTGGGTGGCTTTGTAGAGGACGCGGGCCCTCTCGGCTTCGAAGTTCATCAGCGCGTGGAAGGCGTCGTTGCGGCGGTGGGCGGCAATGTCCGCCTCGGTGTAGCCGAAGCGCTGCATGTCTTCGACGGGAAGATAGATCCGCTTTTCGTTGCCGTAGTCCTGTCCGACATCGCGAAGGATATTGGTGAGCTGCAGGGCGAGGCCGAGGTTGAGCGCGTAGTCGCGGACCCGGCTGCGTTTCGCGCCGAAGATTTCCACGCTGACCAACCCGACCACGCTGGCCACGCGATGACAATAGAGTCGGAGGTCGTCCCACGTCGCATACGAGGCGCCGTTCAGATCCATCTCCACGCCGGCGATGATCTCGTGGAAGTTCTCCACGAGCAGATCGTATTTTTGAATCAACGCGCGGACCGGCACCGCCAGCGTCGGCTCGCCTTCGCTGGGTCCCTCGACGGCGCGCTTCCATTGATCCAAGCCACGCTGCTTTTCCTCGCGAGGACGGGTGGGCTCGTCGGCGATGTCATCGACCAAGCGGCAGAATGCGTAGAAGACGCTGATGTCCTCACGGCGATCCGGCGGGAGCACGCGGAAGGCGATCGCGAAGTTCGACTGGCTGGCCTTGGTGATTTGCTTGGCTTCGCTCACGCAGGAGATGGCTTTCTAAAACGTGTGGATGAAGAGCCCGCTGCGGAGCTTTGGCTCAAACCAGGTGCTCTTGGGCGGCATGATCTGGCCGGCGTCGGCGATGTCCATGAGCTGCCCGACCGTGGTGGGGTACATGGAGAACGCCACGGCGGCCTTGCCGCTATCCACCAGCTTGACCAGCTCGGCCGGACCGCGGATGCCGCCGATGAAATCGATGCGCTTGCTGGTGCGGGGATCGTCAATGCCGAGGAGCGGAGCGAGGAGGTGCTGCTGCAGGCCTTCGACGTCGAGCCGCGCGCAAGGGTCAGCGTCCGGCGCCGGCTTCCACGTGAGCTGAATCCATTGTCCTTCAAAATACATGCAGATGTCGCCCGGCTTGGTGGGCTTGTCGGCGGCGTCGGGAGTGAGAGTGAAAGCCTTCGCCACCGCGGCGAGGAAGTCCTCCTTGGTCGCGCCATTCAGATCCTTCACCGCGCGGTTGTAGGGCATGATCTGGAGCTGACTTTCCGGAAAGAGCACGCAGAGGAACCAGTCGTAGTCTTTGTTCCCGTTCGCGGTGGGATCGTTTTTGCGCAGCTCCAGCGCGACGCGGGCGGCACTGGCGGTGCGGTGGTGTCCGTCGGCCACATAGGCCACCGGCAGCGCGCCGAATTCTGCGACCAGCTTCGCGATGATCGTCGGGTCGGTGACGGTCCACACGGTGTGCTGGATGCCGTCCGGAGCGGTGAAATCGTAGGTCGGCTTGCCGGCCTGCTGTTGCTTCACGATCTCGTTGATGCCCGCCCGGTCGCGATAGGTGAGGAAGACCGGACCCGTATTGGCGCGCAGCGTGCCGATGAGCTTGGTGCGGTCGTCTTCCTTGTCCAGACGGGTGCGCTCGTGCTTTTTAATCAGGTCTTTGGCGGCGGAATTTTCCACCCGCTCATGCACATAGTCATCGACGTGACACACCGTCGCGAGGCCCGTCTGCACATGATTGCCCATGCGCTGCTGGTAAAGATAGACGGCGGGCGCGGCCTCCCGCCGCAGTGCGCCGTTCTCCTGGAGCCGGAGGAAATTCTTCTTCGCCTGCGCATACACCGCATCGGAGTAGGGGTTGGTGTCGGCGGGGAGTTCCAATTCCGCACGATCGACGCGGAGCAGGGTGTTGGGTTTGCCTTCCGCCAGACCGCGCGCTTCCTCGGTGTTCAGGACGTCATAGGGGACGCAGGCGATGTCACTGACTTGGGCGGGATCGGGCACGAGACCCTGAAAGGCACGGATACGGAGCATAGGGGCGGAGAGGAAAGCTAAGCGGGAGGGGGCGGAAAAGGAAAAAGGATGAAGGAGTAAGGAAGAAGGCGGGGGCAAGGGATGCGGGATGTGGCGATGCAGGATGCAGAGATACAGGATATGGGGATATGCAGATGCCTCGTTTCCAAGCCGGAGCTTGGGAACGAGGACGCCGCCACGAAAGCGAGGACGCTGTCTCGAGAAAATTACGTTCCTAATCTTCATTCCCTCGCGGGATGGGGACGGGCTACGGTGCTCCACTCAGCTCCAGTCATCCTGCATGAAAAAATTCAGCCTTCCGCTTCTCCTCGCTCTCGCCGCCTCCACTGCACTCGCGGGAGACGTCCTTTCGCCCGATACCTTCAAGCCCTACGTCGACGCCTTCAACGCCGGCGACAACGAGCTTTACAAGAATTACATCCCGAATGCCGGGGCTTGGGACTTCCTCAAGGGGAACATCCCGTTCTTTGAGTGCCCGGACAAGGAACTGGAGAAGACCTACTACTTCCGCTGGTGGACCTATCGGAAACACATCCGCGAGACGTCGGACGGCTTTGTCATCACCGAGTTTCTGCCACCGGTGGGGTGGGCGGGGAAGGACAACACGATCAGCTGCGCGGCGGGGCATCACTTGTATGAGGGACGCTGGCTGAAGGATCCGAAGTTCCTCAATGATTACTCGGTCTTTTGGTTCCGCAAAGGCGGCGAGCCCCGTAAATACAGCTTCTGGGCGGCGGATGCGATTTGGGCGCGGCGGATGGTGACGGGCAGCGATGCGCAGGCGAAGGATCTCTTTCCCGACCTTGTGACCAATTTCGCCGAGTGGGAAAAGAAGCGCCGCGATCCGAACGGCTACCTCTGGCAGACCGACAATGACGACGGCATGGAGGCGGCGATTGGCGGCAATGGATACCGCCCGACGATCAACAGCTATATGTATGGCGACGCGAAGGCGATCGCGACCATTGCCAATGTGCTGGGCAAGCCGGAGGTGGCCGCGGAGTTTTTGAAAAAAGCGGAGGACGCGAAGAAATTCGTGCAGGAGCGGCTCTGGGACAAGGACGCGCAGTTTTTCAAAATGATCCGCCGCCCGGGTGGGTCCGTGGAGGAAAAGGACATGAAGCTGGTGGACGTGCGGGAGCAGTTTGGTCTCACGCCGTGGTACTTTGATCTGCCGGACAAGGGCCAGGGTTACGAAGTCGCTTGGAAGCAACTCTTCGATCCGCAGGGCTTCCGCGCGCCGTATGGTCCGACCACCGCCGAGCAGCGCCACCCGGGATTTGCGGTCGTCTACGAAGGACACGAGTGTCAGTGGAAGGGCCCGAGCTGGCCTTACTCCACGTCGGTCACGCTCACTGCGATGGCCAACCTTCTCAACGACTACGAGCAGAAGGTGGTGACGAAAGCCGACTACCTCGAGACGCTGCGCATCTATTCCAATAGTCATCGTCGTCCGGACGGGACCGGCAAGACGCTGCCGTGGATCGACGAAAACCTACATCCCTATACTGGCGACTGGATCTCCCGGACGCTGCTCATCCAGCGCAACGGCACACCCAAGGAGCGCGGCAAAGACTACAATCACTCGTCGTTCTGCGACCTGATCATCTCGGGCTTGGTGGGGCTGCGTCCGCGCGCCGATGACACCGTCGAGGTAAACCCACTCGTGCCGGAGGGCACATGGGATTACTTCTGCCTCGATCACGTCACCTATCACGGCAAAACGCTGACGATCCTTTGGGATAAGAATGGCGATCATTATAAGCGCGGCAAGGGCCTGCGCGTTTTGGCCGATGACAAAGAGATCGCCAGTGCGGCCACGCTCCAGCGGGTGACGGGTAAGCTGCGCTGAGTAGTGCCATAGTGATTCCAGCCTGTGGGAGTGGAACAGGCATCCCTGCCTGTTCAGCGGCGGATCAGCAGGCAGGGATGCCTGCTGCACTCCAACCGGCTGGGAAGCCCGTTCTACTACTTTTTCGCGCTCCTCCTTTTAGGTCGTTCGTGTATTTGGTGACCCATGCAGCGGCTCGCCCAGTGGGTGCTCATTTCCTCGTTCCTCGCCTTTTCCTGGCTGGGGTTCATGGCGGTGCATGAGTTTGGTCATGTGCTCGCGGCGTGGCTGACCGGTGGATCGATTGAGCGGGTGACGCTGCATCCGCTGCAGATCTCGTGGACGGCGTTGATGACCAATCCTCATCCTCAATTGGTGGCGTGGGGTGGACCTGTCTTCGGTGTGTTGATTCCCGTAATCCTGGTCGCGATTGGTCGGATCACCCGGATAGCCGGGCTTTATCTGCTCCGGTTTTTTGCGGGATTTTGCCTGGTGGCGAATGGCGTTTACCTGTTGATCGATGCCTTTGAGCGCAATGGTGATGGAGGCGCTTTGCTGCGGCATGGGGCTGCGGTCTGGGAGCTGTTTCTTTTCTCCGTCCTGACCACGCCGGCGGGCTTTTGGATGTGGAACGGTCTGGGCCCGTTCTTTGGAGTAGGAAAATCCGCGAAGCGGGTAAATCCTTGGGCCGCGATATTTTCCGTGGTGCTACTCGCGGTCAGTGTGGGGTGGAACTGGCGCTTTATCGCTAATCCGAAATTTTTTTCAGTCGGATACATCCAGTTTTCCATCGAGGAGCGAAACATGGCGTTTATGTCGCTCCCCGTCGTGGCGTTAAGACCCGGCAAAAGCCTTTTTTGTCAGGAATAGACCGCCGGTTTCGAGGTTGGCGACGAATCAGCTATGCCGCCTCAACCACTAATCCATCCCCTCGATGATTGCCGAAACCACACATACTCCATCCACTCCATCCACCGCAGGATCGTCGCGTCTTAAATTTGGGTCTGCCGTGGCCACTGAAAATTCCAACGAGGGTCAACAGGGAGGCACCATAGCAGATCTGCTGGTGCCTTACTTTTTGGAGGTCACCAAGGAGCTGCAGGCCAACGGGTTTTCCGTGCGGCGCTACTGCTTGTTGGGCGTGCTGGCCCAGGAGGGGCGCCCTCTCTCGATGGGTGAGATCGCCGAGCTGATGAGTCACACGACCGCTTCCACGACCAGTATTGTGGACCGGCTGTTTGCTCCGGGCTATGTTCGTCGGGTGAAAGGTTCGGATCGACGGAAGACGCTTGTGGAACTCACGCCGAAAGGCCGGGAATTTTTGGGGAAGTTCCGGGATGACCTCGCGGGCAAACTCTCGAAGCTCATCAAAGAGCGAGCGATAAAGGAATAAGCGACGGACAGGGCGAACAGGTGACAAGGTGAATGGGTGACCGGTTGCGTCCATTTATAGCGTCTGCCAAAAGTAGTTTCAGGTTGTGTCTGTAGGGTTGTAGAGGCCGCTGTGTCAGCCGCCTTACGCCGCATAGCGGCGTCCTGCAGTAGTGGCGCGACTGCGTCAGGCAGGACCCCAAACTTTGGATCACGGCATGGCGGTGTATCATCACCGCGGACCGCTTGAGGCTCGTAGGAGTTCTTTACTTCGAAGAACGCCCATCACCTCTTCACCTTGTCACCCCGTCCCCTTGTCTGCTCGCTCCGCCCAGCGGAAGACTCCCGGATTAGGCAAGCCTAGCTGATCGAGAATGCGGGCGACGACGGTGTCGGCGACATCCTCCACGGTTTGCGGACGGCTGTAAAAACCGGGGGACGCTGGCAGCACGATGGCTCCAGCTTCGAGAAGGGTGCAGACGTTGCGGGCGTGGATGAGATTCCACGGAGTCTCGCGCGGTACGACGATCAGCTTACGGCGTTCCTTCAGAAACACATCAGCGGCTCGGAGAATGGTGCTGTCGCTGGTGCCGGCGGCGATCCGGCCGAGGGTGCCCATGGAGCAGGGGACGATGACCATCGCGTCGAACTGCCCGGAGCCGCTGACAAAAGGCACGCTCATCGTTTTGTCGCCATGCTGATGCACACCCTCCGGCACCTTGAGCTCGCCGATTTCCTCGGCGATCACCTGTTTGGCAAAAGTGCTGAGCACCAGATGAACCTCGTGCTCCCGCGTATCGATTTTGCTGAGCAGCCGCTGGAGATAAATCGCGCCGCTGGCGCCGGTGCCGGCCAAAACGAGTTTCATGCCTGCCCCCGTTGAGCCACGCTCATTTTAGCGCGGGGCGGGTTTGCCTTTGGGGGCCGGAGCGGCGGGAGCAGGGGGGGCGGCAGCCGCGTTCTCCTCAGCCTGGGTCTCCTCCGCCTGCTTTTTGAGATAGTCCTTCATCACCGACTCCCATTTGTTCCAGTCCGTGCCGTAGTCGCCATCGAGGAAGATCTCCAGATTCACCAGCGCCTCGTCGTGATACGGATGATTCGGCATTTTCGCCGCGTCGAGCATCGCGGGGAGTTTCACCGAGTCGTCGCGGTTCATCAGGTCGGTGGCGAGAACTTCGATGACGTCGGGATTGGTGCCGGGATTTTTCCAGAAGTGCATTACGCGGCCGAATTCCTTGTCGCTGATCAAATTCGCGATGTGCTGCGCGCATTCCACCTGGCCGTCCTTGGTAAGGGTGGGCAGGAGGTTGATCAGGTTCTGGGCGGTGGCGGTGTTGGAGGCGTCGGAGTTGTCCGACCCGGAGGCACGCAGGACTTGATCAATCATTTGATCATCCTTGGTGATGACCGTTGGAGGAGTCTCGGGCTTAACCTCCGGGGTTGGCGGGGCGGTCTTTACGACGGGCGGCTTTTCCGCGGGAGCGGTGGTCGTCGTGTCAGTGGGTGGCTTGCTGGGCGCGGGAGTGGCAGCGGTTTCGGCGGGCTTCGGCGTGTAATGGGGAGCGTCGGACGAGTTTAAAAACCAGAGCGCCGTGCCCACGATAATGGCGACGACGACGGCGAAGATGGCAACGGAACGGGAATTCATGCGATGTGGATTGGCAATTTAGAGGGCCCGGAAGGGGCGTCGTTCAAAGCCCGAAAAAGGGGACGTATCATTACAGATAACCTGCGGTGTGCAATCGCTTGGTGAGATCGCTCTGACGACCGAGCACGCGGCTGTAAACCTCGCGGCTTTCGTCGGACGGCTTGCAGCGGGTGGATTCGTCGAGGGTTACGAGGCGGGCGGAAAGCTCGCGGAAGGTGGTGGGTTTCCCCTCGGTGGCAGCACGCGCGTAGGCCGCCTGGAGCGCGGCTCCGAGTGCGGCGCCCTCTGCGCTGGTGAGGCAGACGGTTGGCACGCCAAAGACATCCGCGCAGATCTGCCGCCACACGCCGCTCTTGCTGCCGCCGCCGGTGAGACGGATCTCCGTGGGCTCGATGCCGAGCTGCCGAAACCGGTTCAATCCATAAGCGAGGCCGAGCGTCGTGCCTTCCATCACCGCCCGGGCCATGGCGGCAGGGGTCATGGTTTCGGTGGTGAGTCCGTGGAAAACGCCGGTGCCCTGCGGGAGATTCGGGGTGCGCTCGCCATTCAGGTAGGGGAGGAAAAGCAGGCCGCCCGCGCCAGCGGGAGTGCCTTTGATCTGCTTCTCCAGCTCGTCGTGCGACCAGTTGAACATGTTGCGGATCTGCTCGGTCGCGACGGTGACATTCATCGTGCAGACCAGCGGCATCCAGCGGTCGGTGCTGTCGCAGAACGCCGCGACCTCCCCCTCGGGATCCACCACCGGTTCGGGACTGAAGGCATAGACGGTGCCGCTCGTGCCGAGGCTGACCGTGACCACGCCGGCCTGGACGTTGCCCGTGCCGATCGCGCCCATCATATTGTCGCCGCCACCGGCCGAGACCACCGGGCTCTTGGCCAGGCCCCAGGCTTCGCGGAGGTTTTCCGTGAGGAGACCGATCGCGCGTCGCGAACTGCCCAGTTGGGGGAGGCATTCTTCAAGATTGGGATCGATGAATTCGATCAGCGGCGCGCACCATTCCTTCTTCCGCACATCGAGCAGGCCGGTACCGCTCGCGTCCCCAAACTCCATGCCCTTTTCGCCGGTGAGATGAAAATTGATGTAATCGTGGGGGAGCAGGACCGTCTTGAGCGCCTTGAAATTTTTCGGTTCGTTTTGTTTGAGCCAGAGAATTTTGGGCGCTGTATAACCCGGGGGCATCGCGTTGCCGGAAAGCTTGATCAACCCATCCACCCCGCCGAATTCGTCCTCAAACTGCTTGCACTGATCCGTCGTCGAAGTGTCGCACCACAGCTTCGCCGGACGGATCACCTCGTTCTTTTTGTTGAGCGGAACAAACCCGTGCTGCTGCCCGCTGACTCCGATCGCCGTGACCTGGTCCTTGCGCTTGCCGAGCTGCTGCAGACAGCGTTTGACGGTCTGGTCGACCGCATCCAGCCACACTTGGGGATCCTGTTCGAGGTGCCCCGGGGGCAGACCTTCGATGAGTTCGTAGGCCTTCGAGGCGCTTGCGAGAATTTTGCCCGAATCAAGGTCCAGCGCGATGCATTTGGTGCTCTGCGTGCCGCTATCAATGCCAAGAGTAATCATAGGAGTGGGAGAGACATACTCCGCGGAGGCGGGAGGGGGGCTCAAGGATGAAGTTTGGGGAGTGCAGGGCGGTCTTACCTCTTACTTTTGCTCATGCTCGCTGTGGGGGCGTTGGATGCAGGATACAAGATGCACGATGCAGGATGGGGTGCGTTGAAAGTTATCCGGCTCTCTGCCTCGGCCTCTGCCGCATTAATCTCACTCTGAGGTGCGCGGAGTGAGAATGAAGCGGCCGAGGCAGAGAGCCGATCCTGCATCTTGCATCCCCTTCCCATCATCTCTAAAAACGCCCCTCTAATTTTCCCTGCACGATCAGGTGAACCCTTATCCCTACCTTATCCTCACCCACCCCTCCCTATGCTCCACATTCCCCGCACGTCCCGCCGCTCCTTCCTCTTTCCAGCACATTGGGATCCTAAGCTTAGAATTCCACGTGGACAAGTTGTCGCGG
>JADMIO010871516.1_pt1 | contig 22262 bp, 14 predicted proteins | sample 8958161 | NCBI WGS metagenome assembly JADMIO01 (sample SAMN16585339, study PRJNA669376) | soil metagenome | isolation source: Crop rotation soil | place: USA: Cullars Rotation, Alabama | collected 2011
GGTGATGCCGCCGCCACAGGGCGGCCCGACCACGCCATCGGTCAGCTTCTTCCCGTCGGGGTCTCCGGCCTCCCAGTTTGTCCCGGAGGGAACAGAGAGCGTATAGGGCTTGCCGACCGCCAGGTTCCGCCCATACGTCACCCATCGGGAGACGAATTTCCGGCCTCCCACGTCCCTGCCATCGGAGTAGCCCTCTTTCGCTTCCGGCCCGCCGTCTGCGGCGCTCACGCGCAGCCAGTTCATTTCAGGATGGTCTGCACCTCCCACATCAACCGTGTATCTGGCGGGCAGCTTCGTAATGGTCCGGGTATGGCTGCGCGGGATGAGCGTCCGGTCCGCCTGCCGCTCCGACCAGTGGAAAGTCACGCGAAGCGGCCGGAACACCGGATCGGCAGGCCGATGCGCCGCTTCCATCCGCAACGCATAGATACTGCACCCCGACGGCTGAGGGTCTGAAGTGTTCATCTGGTACTTGATCCAGACAGACCGATGTCCTTTCGGCATCGGCACGGTCTCATAATGAATGACATCCCAGGGCATCTTTGTGCTGCTCAAAATCCAGGAGCGCGTCCAGGTCTTCCCACCGTCCAGGGAATAAAACATCTGTACCCGGCTCTTGGGGGCACGATTGTAGAAGCGACCGCCGTAGGTGAGGCGCGTGATGTCGGTCGGGGCGTCCATTCGGTAGACCAGAAAGGCGTCCTCCCCCGCACGCGCGGGATACACCGTGCCCATGTAACCCGGATGGGACGCGGTGGACGCGATATTCTGCTCGGCAGCGATGCCCGTCCGGTAGCGACCGCCCTGCAGTTCCGGCCAGTAGACAAGAGACTCCGTCTGCTCTCCCGCGCCGACATAGATGGTATTCCGTCCCAGGTTGAGGCGCGGCTGAGTCTTGGTGTTGAGCATGGTGAACGTGTCTATCTCCAGGCTTGTAAGGCGCACGTCGTCAGGCGTTTTCGCCGCCATGCTTACCTTCACCAGTACCTCATAGGCTCCGTTCACTTCGTCGCCCAACCGGACATCGGCGGCAACCCTGCCCGTAGCGTCTGCCTTCCACACCTCACGCCAGTGCAGTCCGTTGTCACTGCTGATCAGGATTCGCGCATTTACACTCCTGCTTTTTCGCAGGAAGGCTGCCCGAATGTTCTGGCTGGTGATAACATTGGCTCCCTGCACCTTGAAAATCACCTCGGCAGGCGCTCCCGCTGTTGCAGGCTGAAGTCCGGCAGGTGAGACGGCGGAGATGTTCTGCGCGCTGTGAATCGCCCGGCGGTATGCGGAGGGGGAGAGCTCTGCCATGAAATGCCACAGGCCATTCCCGCGAAGGTGGTAGCGCGTATTGACCTGTTCCGGGTCCTTGCCGCCGTTGGGCACGTAGTAGGCTGCGGTCTCTCCCAGCGATTTATAGTAACGTGTGTACGACTCGCCCGCCTTCAAGTTGAGGATATAGCGATGCCCCCAGTCCCAATTATTGTAGTAGGGGCGGTACTTGAGCGCGTTCGGGTTGAAGCAAAGGGACTCCTCCTCCAGCGAGCGCTGCGTGTCGGCTCCGGTCAGGAATCCGTTGGGACTGGTTGCGGAGAGGCAGTGGTATTTCGCAATATGGCCGCGCTCGCGCTTCCCGTGCGAAGCGGGACAGGCGCCCTCGGCCCCGATCTCCTCGACACTGGCGAGGGTCTTGCCGTCACAGAGGGTGTAGAGCGCGGACATAGAGTTGTCCACCATGTGCCAGCGCCCGTCGAAGAACGCCTCCGACACGGTGTGGTTCGTAATATCCCAGAACTTCACCGGCAGACCCAGATTGTGCCAGATTCCACAGTTGATCCCGGAGATCGTGCTGCACATGGTGTAGCCGTAGTCGTTGAATTGACGGATGGGGTCGGTCAGTTCCAGGCCGTGCAGAATCATGGGAGAGGTCTGACGGCGGGCAATATGGTTCCAATAGAACAGCGCCCTGGACTTCTCTTCTTCGGAAGGCCATCTGTCCGTGATACTGTGGAGCATACTTCGCATGTCTGTGTAATCGGGCGAAGCGTCCGTAACGATCTTCAGATTACATACTTGAGCGGAAATCCTACCGGCGCTCACCAGCAACACGATGAGCAGTATAAAAGCGAGTGATGACTTCATGATAATTCCCTTGCGAAAATGGCACGCCCATTTTCCTGGGTGAGAATCTGCTGTTCACCCTGATACGGAAATTGAGAAGCGTTTGTCGTCGGCCAAATCGTCGGAATGGATTTTCTAAATGTCCTCGGGCAGATCAAACGCAAGGTGGGACCATGTGACACCCGCAAGACGATTTCCAGGCTGCACCGATTCTGCATCTACGTTCAAGAGAGACCGTAAGCCTTGTGCTTGTGCCAGACGGATTGTCTCTTCAGCGGACACCTCAAACATACGTCGCTTGGGAGGCACGGGTCCATGGCGCAGCGACAGGATCAGTATACCTCCCCGTTTGAGCAAGGAAGCAACCTTCGGCATCGCTTGATGGCGTTCCCTTTCCTCCAGGTGCATCCATACCGCCGTAATCATCACCACGTCAAACTTCTGCCCTCTCTGGCGCGTCCAGGCCAGATCCGGTAAGCTGTCGTTGCCCCATTCAATCTGTTCCGACGGATGCAGAGTCATCCCGGCAAGTCGAAGCGCGTCGGTGGGTTCGACAGCGACGACGCGATGTCCCAGGGCGGCAAAGGCAGCCGCGTCCGCTCCGGTTCCTGCTCCAATATCAAGGATGCTACAGGGGACGATGGGGATCAAATGGAGTACATGTTGATGTTTCTCTGCGAACGGAATGCTTTCGGATCGTTTGATAAATTCCTCGGCCTCTTCCTTATAGCCTTGCGTCCCGTTAATCATGGGATCTTGACCCTTTTAGAATTTTGTGGGAACGGACCCACTTCTGGTGAGCACACATCGGCGCCATGCTCTCGATTCAGGACAAAGGATTCCGCAGTCTATCGGGGAATATGTAACTTAATTCATCGGGGAGAAAATACAATGTCCTTTATCATTCGAGAAGCGACCGCTTTAGATATACCCGCTCTGGCCGATCTTCACGTTCAGACTTTTAATGAAACCCATGGAGCAGTGCTGAAAAAGCCGACCTACGAGATCCGCGAACGCCAATGGCGCGCAGCGCTCGGAGTGACAGATGGCAGTTGGTTCTGTTTTGTCATCCAAGGCCAGAAGGGCGAGTTGGTAGGATTTGCCAAAGGGATGCCATATCATAGCAGTGATCTTTCCGACTTTACCGGCGAACTCAACAAGATCTACCTGCTCCGTCAGTACCAACGCCAGGGCCTGGGGCGTCGCCTGGTCGGTTATGTCACCCGCCGATTTCTCTGTCAGGGCATCTTTTCGATGTTGTTGTTCGGTGATGCTCAAAATCCATCCAATCGGTTCTACGAAGCATTAGGAGCGGAAAGGTTACTCGATGCCGCCGGCAATTTCCACGGCGGTTACGGCTGGAGAGACCTGCAGACCCTTGCATCTGTTTGCCCCGTCGAATGAGAAGCCACCGAAAGACGCGGACACGAGGACCTACTTCTAAAGTAAAGGGAAGAACACAAAGAGCGATGAATACACCAATATTCATGAGCAGAGGAGATCTACCATGCCGAACGGAAAGGGACATATTGATTGTTGCTACTGCCTTCACTGGTCCATAGAAGAGGAGGAGTGGGGATATGGTTCTGGGCGTTATGATGGCCAGTGCAACTGTTGGGATAGGGCTATTCCACGCAGCCTGACAAGAAATCATAGATTCTATCCTGAAAATGCTCCCGATTCAGCCTGGGAGCGGACGTCACCGAGGGCCGGAGGCGGAAGACGTGCTTCAGACCTCGCAGCGAGTGCGATGCGCCACGGTTTCTGGTTATGCGGCGGCCACCTCCATGAGCACAGGCAGTTCGACTGCGTAACCCAACTGCTGCAGACGGCTTACCAAGCGTTGGGCCGTCTTGGCAGGCTGGCGGACATCAAAGTAATCGCTGCCCAAGTCCTTGTAGTCTTCGTCCCGCTGGATGAGATGATAAGCGATTACCAGGATCGAGTGTGCCACAGCCACAATGGCCCGTTTCTGCCCGCGTCGCCCTACCAGACGCTGATATTGGGCGCAGAGATAGCTACCTTTGACTTTGGACGCGGCATAGGCAGCTTCGACAAGCACACGCTTGAGACTGCGATTGCCCTGGCGCGTGCGCCGCGATAGCGTCTTACCCGCACTCTGGTGATTGCCGGGAGCCACTCCTGCCCAGGCCGCCAGATGCCCTGCCGTGGGGAAGAGGCTCATGTCCGCTCCCATTTCGGCCACTATCTGCTGCGCTGCCGCCACTCCCACCCCGGGGATGGTGTCCAGATGGGCGACGGCCTTCTCAAAAGGGACACAGAGGCGCGTAATCTCGGCATCGAAGCGATCTATGGTTTCGTCCAGACCCTCGATCTGGGCCAGCAGTTCCGTCAGAATGAAGCGATGGTGGGCCTTGACCCGACCTTCCAGAGCACGTTCCAACTCTTCTTTCTTGGAGCGCAGACGTCCCCTGGCCAGATCAATCAAGTCGGCGATTTCCGTCTGTCCCTGGGCGATGGCTAAGAGCATCGCCTTTGCCGAGACACCTTGCAAATCGGTGGCGACGGAGGAGAGTTTGATATTGGCGCTCTCCAGAGTGCGATGGAGCCGGTTGAGCAGAGCGACACGCTCCTTGACCATGGTCGCACGGGCGCGTGTCATCTCGCGCAATTCCCGCTGTCCTGCGGGGGGCACGAAACTGGCTGAAAGCAGACCATGGGTCATCAATTGGCACAGCCACATAGCATCGTTGTGATCGGTCTTTCGCCCTGGCACATGCTTGACATGGTGGGCGTTGACTACGACCAGAACGAACTGATCTTCGAGCAAGGTATAGACCGGTTTCCAGTACTCGCCTGTACTTTCCATGGCCACATGGGTGATGCCATGCTCTTGGAGCCAATCACCTAACTCCAGCAGGTCCCGGGTCATGGTGGCGAAGGTTTTGGTCTCAAAGAGAGGATCGCCCTTGGCATCGTGTCCGATGATAACGGCGGCGACCACGGTCTTTTTGTGGACGTCTAAACCGGCGCTTTGGGGGTAGAGAACTTGCATAAGAGACCTCCTCGTTTGCGTTCGAGGCTGACGTGGATACCGGATTGTTAGGAATCTATCCTGCGTGCTTCCCAAGATGGGAGCGACATACGAATGTGCTCCCGGTATCGCAGACCAGACTGTCTATCAGGCTCGAAGCACCAAGAAAGTACGGTCTTTGTGTCAGCCTACGCAGAAGACTCTACCCATTTTCATGCTTCAAAGTGAACGAAGTTCATCCAGACTGTCTTGACTTTCTACCCAGCAAGTATTTCGGCGAAGACAATGGAGTGGGACTTCCAGAGGAAACGCGATCCACAGAGGAGATTGCGAGAGAGCGGTTACGGGAATATCTTCGCTTCAAACCGGACATGTGCATTGGGGTGCTTTATGAAGTCTCCTATTCACAGCCAGAGACAATTCGTGAATTGATAGAACTGGGAGAGCGCGAAAACGAAAAAACGGTCGCTCATCGGCAAGTTTGATCAGGCGAAACCGCTCCTTTGGCTACTGGTTCAGCAGTGCTATCAGTTCTTCGCCTGTGCCTTCAATTATTTGTATTTGTGCCATATACTTCACCTCAATTTCGTTCTTCGCATGATAGCATGATCTTAGGAACCAGGTAACTTAGCTTCGTCGGGGACGGGAACCTACTCCCTGCCATTGTCCCTTTATGGCGTCACATAGAGACGGTGTCCCGACCATCTCTCTATGACCGCAAAAAGGAGCGCGCCGTTCTCCTGCTTGCAGGAGATCTCCTCGCCCCGGCTGCCGGGCTGGACGCCCTCCGCAAATATTCTGGGATTCTCAGGCAAACCCACTGCCGGGAGACGCAGCGTTCCGGTTCCATAGACCATGATCTGAAGCACGGCCCCGTTCTTGACCTGAAGCCTCTCCGGGACGGGCGCCCATGCCAGCGGTCCGAGTTTGCGGTCGGCGAAGACCGTCTCTCTGCCATCCACGGTGATCCGGTCGCAATCACTGCCCGCAAAGGCGATCAGATTCCCCGCTGCATCCACACGAAACGTCATCGCCTGCTGTCCCTGATAGGTCACGGTATGCCCGTTCACCCGGAACGCTTTCAGGTTCAGCGCTTCCGAGGGCGGAGGCACCCGCTTCAGGTACTGCGCGTCCTCCTCTTCATTACGCGCAAAGCCTCCCGGCCAGTCCTCCTCCGTCTCCCGGAAGTGACGGCAGATCGCCACGGCTTCGTTCGGGAAACGGCAGCAGAGATAGTCCGAGGTACGGGAGAGAAACTCCGTGTTGTCATTGAGGCCAGGAAATTTGCCCGTTGCGGGATAGGCGCCAAGACGGGTGAGTATCTCAAACCACCAGCGCGCATCATAGCCCAGGCTCTTTGACTGGTCATCCCGTGGACGAAAGCCCAGAAAGACCAGTCTGCCTTCTCCCCTTTTCCGCCAGGTCCCGACGACCTGGCCTTTGACCGTGGCCAGGACCTCGGCGCCCCCTTTTGGCTGGACAGGATAGAGATGGTCCACTAGAAAGTCGGTCAGGATCACCTGCGGGAGAAGCCCGGAAAGCCCGCCGGTAAACTCTAACTGCCGTCCCGGCGCCATCTCTCCTTCGTTCTGCCGGGGGGTATAGTCCACGCCGAAAAGCTGCTTCCAGGCGTTCAGGATCGGCTTGCCCTCGTCTGAGAGAACCGGAGGCGGCCCGGACCAGACCACCCGCCCGCCGCTCTCCACCAGATCCCGCATCATCGCCAGCAACTTCTCGGAAGGAAATGGCTCGAAGGTCGTCACCAGCGTGGTAAAACGTCGCCCGCCCAGTTCGACAGCCCCGTCCCGGACCCTGCCTCGCTCCAGCAGTTTGGCCTGCGTCACCAGGTTTGCATAGCCGTACTGCGTCATCCAGCTGCCGAACCGCTCCTCGACCGCCACCAGGTCCAGCGGATAGAGCATCAGCACGCTCACATCCCGATGCTCCATATTCTGGACCATGCCATAGAGGGGAGAGCCTGCGGCCCCATAGGTGTTGACCAGCGACATCCGTCTCCGGTTGAGTTCCGCAGGCATTCCCCAGTGGGCTGCGTAGGAGTAGGGAATCTCATTGATTATCCCGGTGGAGCAGGCCAGAGTCAGGCCCACATAGTTGCGATCCAGCCAGCCGATCTCACAGTGATCGTTGCCGTTACCGGTCAGGAAATCGCCCCACTTGAAGTAGTCGTAGCAGGCCGAGGCTGCCTGATGAATGGTGTTCGACCAGAGGAAGTTGGAGGTGTACTCGTAGCCGTTCCGAAACATATTCTCATGGCCTGTATCCCACTTGTCCACTGTCGGACTCTCCGCCCAGGTCGCATGCGCGCGGGATTCGAGCCGGCAGCCCATCCGTTTTTCGGCGTGCCGCTTGGCTTCGGTAAAGAGATCCACCACGCCATCCTGCAGAAAACGGTAGTAGCGGGCGCGAAAAAGCGCGGTCTCACGAATGGCCTCCGGAGTTGCGCCGAAGACATGCATTCCGCCGGCCTTTGCATGGACATCGGTGGCGCTGTCCTCCTGCCCATAGCAGAAGTAGATCATGTACTTTGCAAGATCGGCGTACTCCCCACCATAGCGTTCGGCAAAATGCTTCTCCAGGCCGGGACTGACATAGCGCAGGGCAAAGGCGCCGTTATCGTGATGTCCAAAGTAGTTCCAGTCCTGCTGAATGTGCATCTCATCGGAGTAGAGGGCGTTGAGTTTGACGCCTGCATCGGCATATTTGTCTATCAGCGTCTTGAGGAACGGGAGCGCCTTCTCGCTGAAGTAGTCCATCTCCGGCGTCCTGTACTGCTGCACGACAAGGACTCGGTTCCGGTCTCCGATCTCTGTATGCCCTTTGCCAAAGATGCGAATGCGGACCTGCGGGGCGTCTTTCGGCGTGCGGATGAAGCGCTCCACTCTCACCGCCTCCGTAATCTCGACCACCGTCTTGGGGTTCACGACTTTGTAGTGTGTGCCTGCTACTGCTGTCTCCGAAAAGGCAAAGACCCGGACGCCGCTATCCGGAAGTTCGATGATCCCCTTATTATTTGCCCACCGCTTCTGCTGCCAGAGCGAGACGCTGAACGCTCCTGTTTTGGGATCGCGCACGCCCTTGCGGTAGTGCAGCCATAGCCCGGATTCGCCTGTCTGCCGGACGTATCCCGGCCCAATCTCCAGGGGACTGAGCAGACTCAGCTCCAGCCCCAGCCCATAGCCCTGCGCAAACTTGCTGATGGCCGCGATACGTGTCACATAAGCATCCATGTCCGGTGTGTATTTTCGCGGCCCGGCCTGCCCTGGCCGGTACTGGCTGAAGAAGTGATCGAAGGCAAGTATCAGCGTCCGATGTCCCGCCGCCTTCGCCCGCTCGCACACCTGCCGCAGACTGCCCTCCTCTCTGGTAAAGCCCAGCGCCAGGTTAAGGATCCTGTCCGGATGGGCAAGCGCCTCCAGCTCCTTATCGCTGACCAGAATAATGGCGGAGCGCCCCAGCTGGAAACTCCACGCGCCGGGATAGGAGAGCATCTCTCCTATATACAGATTCTCCCTTACCTCTGTCATGGACGTCCTCTCCCTCTCCGCACTTTCCATCCTCGGAAACGGTATCCTAAGCAGCATCAGAACGACGCTTCCCACATTACGCCACAGGGGTCTTATCCTCCTGCCTCTCTCCGCCTTTCTTTCCCACGTCGGATAGAGAATACCCTCCGCCGCCCGAACTGGCCCTCATCCTCCCCGGAACCCTCCAGAGAGAAGGGCCAGGGATGAGGCAGGGTCCTTCCGTTCTCGGCAATGAATTCCGCCTACGCGGGCTGGCATCGAGTCGGCGCAGGCCGACTTTGCCTATCAGAACGGCGTTTTAACGCCGGGAGAATGAGAGTGGAAAGAGGAGGAGAAACCGGCCTTTCTGGCGAACGCATCTTCCAGATAAAAACGATCCTCGTAGGAAGCTTTCCATGCCTGAGCTGCGAGCGGAAGAGAGAAGGGAGTTTTCATCGCATCTGCCGGAAACCCCGGCAGGGGGTGGGGATGGGAAAAATAGGTCATCCCCCTGATTCTGCGGAAAATGCATACATCAAAAGGCGGCGCTCAGGCCGTTTACGCAAGGGAGGAGAGGCGCGTGGAGTATCGTCGTTTTGGGCGGACCGGCCTGCAGATGCCGGTTTTTTCGTGTGGGGGAATGCGCTATCAGTATAAATGGCAGGAGGTTGCGCCGGAGGAGATCCCGGCGGAGGGGCAGGCCAACCTCGAAGCGACGATCCATCGGGCGCTGGAACTGGGGATCCACCATATCGAGACCGCCCGAGGCTACGGGTCCAGTGAGATGCAGCTAGGGCGGGTCCTGCCGACCCTGCCTCGAGAACGACTCCTGGTGCAGACGAAGATCGGCCCCGCTCCCGAAGGACAGCCGTTCCTGGAAAACTTCCACCGTTCCATGGAGAACCTGCGTCTGGAGTCTCTGGACCTGCTGACTTTCCATGGCATCAACACCCTGGAGCAGCTGGACTTTGTGGTGCGGCAAGGAGGCTGCCTGGAGGTCGCCCGCCGGTTACAGCGCGAGGGGCGGGTGCGATTTGTCGGTTTTTCGACTCATGCGCCTTGCAGCGTCATCGTAAAGGCGATTGAGACCGGCGAGTTCGACTATGTGAACCTGCACTGGTATTTTGTCAACGACCTGAACTGGCCTGCCATCCTTGCCGCGGAGAAGCAGGACATGGGCGTCTTTATCATCTCTCCGACCGATAAGGGCGGGATGCTTCAGCGTCCGCCTGCCAGACTGGAGACCCTCTGCCGGCCGCTCGCCCCGATGCAGTTCAATGACCTCTACTGCCTGGCGCGTCCTCAGGTCCATACCCTGAGCCTCGGCGCCGCCTGCCCCTCCGATTTCGACGCCCATGTTGCGGCGCTGGAACACTTCGCTGAGGCGGCTGCGGTGATCGGACCGATAGAGCGGCGCATTCGGGAAGAGATGGGGCGCTGCCTGGGCGCAGATTGGGTCCAGGGCTGGAGCCAGGGGCTTCCGGAGTATACCGAAGTCCCGGACGGCATCAACCTCCTGGAGATCCTGCGTCTGTGGACCTTTGCAAAGTCGCTCGACCTGACCGATTGGGCGAGATCGCGTTACAATCTGATGGGCCAGGAGAACCCCTGGGCGCCCGGGAACCAGGCGCAGAACGTGGATGCCGAACGGCTGGCTCCGGCGCTATCGCGCAGCCCGTTTGCCGCCCGCATCCCCGACATACTGCGCCAGGCACATGCTTGGCTTCACACAGAACCGCAAAAGCGCCTCAGCGAGAGTTGATCTTCTCCGATCCAATGTTGTGAAGATCCAATCGTGTAGGAACGCAGCTACTTCTTCAGGGTCTCCACAAATTCGGTCCAGAGCTCGTCCACGGTTTTGCCGGTGTACTTCTTCCAGAGGTCGGGGGTATAAGTTGCATTGCGGCCTGCGGCGTTGAGTTTCACAACGATCTCATGGTCATGGTTCTTGGCCACGTACTCCAGAAACGCCGCGGTCGTCTGGTAACTGTCCGTATAGGAAGCCGGTTGGCCGTTGCGCCTGGTGGGCGATACCGGGCGGCGGGCCGAAGCCGGCTCATACTTCCACCACCGGATATAGTCGGCGATCCCTTCCGTCAGCCACCCCGGGACGCGATTGCGGCCCCTGGCCCGCCCATACTGCTGTGCGACATGCACCGCCTCGTGGACGACCGAGCCGACCGATTCATTCTGCGGTCCGCGCGCCTCCTGCTGTTTGATCCACTTTGCGCTGACGGTGACTCGTGTGCCGCTGGTGGCCGCGATCCCCTGACCATCCGCCTCGATGGTGACGGAGAAGCGCTGCGGGGGTGTAAAGCCTTCACTGGGCAGATCGGAGAGGATGATGGGATACCACTCCTCCAGGGTCGGCCTGAGCTTCTTCTCGACCCACTCCTTCAGTTCAGGCGTCTGGGAGTAATCGATATCGATCTGATACGGTGATTCCGTCCGGGAAGCAGGTGGTTCGGATGGCTTGCCTTCCTGGACCTGTGCTGCCAGAGAGACCTGGAGCAGGCAAGCAAGCAAGAGAACGGATGTACAAAGACGTTTCATGATAGCCTCCATGGATGGTCTGGCAGCAGCGGATAAGCACGCCGGGTTCTGCATCTGTTGGAGCGAATAGCTCCTCTTCCTGTGCCAGAACCGCTTCGACGCCATCAAACTCCATGCCGCTTGCGTCAGCCGCCGAGCGCAGCGAGAAGACGCGGACGCTGCGCTTTGGGCGGTCGGCTGCATACGAGGATCAAGACTGCGCCCCCAACGCTGTGCTCCCATTAGATGATAGCACAGCGGGAGGAGCAATCGAGCTTACCCATAAGTCGGTTTTTGAGGCCACCCGGGCGGCGAGTCCTCGAAGTCTTCCTGTCGGCCATAGGGAGTGGTGTCGAGGAGGCTGTAGGCGTTGGTAAGCCCTTCGGTACCGCGGGCATAGACCGAGTAGGTGTGGAATATGTCGTCGCCGATGCGGAAGAAGACGCTCAGGCCATGATCCTCGCCCTCAATGTTGCCTGGCCCCCTCCGTGCCTCCAGCACTATCTTGTCCTGGTAGTTGTACTCGATGGGTGCGACCTTCTCATCCAGCGTGACATGGAAGTCGTAGTTGAAATCGCTCCCGAACGATGAGTACCAGGGGACGCTCCAACCCTTGAGCGCCTTGTACGCCTCCAGTTTGGCCAGCGGAGCGCGGGAGATGAGTACAAAGTTTGTGTCGCGGTCGTGCAGCATCGAAAGGTCGCCCAGGGCATCCACATAACCCGTGCAGCCCGAGCAGCCCTTGTCCCACTTCGGGTCGAACATAAAGTGATAGACGATGAGCTGGGTCCGGCCGTCAAACAGGTCTTTCAGGCTCTGCTTCCCCTGCGGGCCGTCAAACACATACTCCTTGTCGATTTTGACCATCGGGAGCCTGCGCCGCTCGGCGGTCACCCGGTCGTGGCGCCTGGTGAGTTCTTTCTCGTGTTCCAGATGCTTTTTGCGTTCGGCAAGCCATGTGTCTCGCGACACGATGGGCGGATGTGCGATCTTCTCCATTGTCATTGTCATTCCGGTTCGTCCTTTCTTGTCTCCTGGTCCGACGGAACGTCTTTGTCTCTGCAAGTTTCCGAACTTTTCCGGCGCTTCCATAACGCCATTCAGTGCCAAGAACCCTGATACGACAACTTTTCTTACGTTAAGGTTCCTCTGGCTGCGGGCGCAAGCGTCGTTGACACGACTCTAGCCGCCGGCCATCGCTCCCACAATCAGAAAAGGTTCGTCTCCCGCGGCGACTGCGTCAGGGAGCGGGGCATCCGGCGACTCATGGGAGAGGTCCTGCTCACAGGCGAAGAACCGCACCATCGGTCGGCGCTGCTGCGTAGTGTTGTCGCGGATTGTCCCGCGCAGCATCGGATAGACGGCCTCGAGTGCGTTGAGGATCGAACGTTGTGTCACCGGTTCCTCGACCTGGAGTTCCACCTCTCCGGCGACTTTCGCCAGGATCCGCAGATGGGAAGGGAGTTCGACGCGGATCATGGCAGTGTCTGCACTTCGACGGACATGACGGCCGGAAGGTCTCGGACGATGGGAGCCCAGGTGTCTCCGGAATCGGCCGATGCGTAGACCTGCCCGCCCGTGGTGCCAAAGTAGACGCCGCACGAATCGAGCGAGTCGACCGCCATCGCATCGCGCAGCACATTGACGTAGCAGTCGCTTTGCGGCAGACCGTTCGTAAGCGCTTCCCACGCGTTTCCACCAGTCCGGCTGCGATACACACGCAGCTTCCCCTCGGGTGGGAAGTGCTCGGAGTCGCTCTTGATCGGGACGACGTAGACGGTCTCCGGCTCGTGTGCATGCACTTCAATCGGGAACCCGAAGTCGCTCGGCAAATTCCCGCTGACCTCGTGCCAGCATTCGCCGGCATCGTCGCTCCGCATAACGTCCCAGTGCTTCTGCATAAACAGCACCTCCGGGCGCGACGGGTGCATGGCAATGCTATGGACGCAGTGGCCGACCTCAGCATTCGGATCGGGCAGCTCGTACAGGGACTTCAGGCCACGGTTCGCCGGCTGCCATGTCTTGCCGGCATCGTCGGTCCGGAACGCGCCCGCGGCCGAGATGGCGATGAAGATCCGATCCGGATTGCTTGGATCCAGGAGGATCGTGTGCAGGCACATCCCACCGGCGCCCGGCTGCCAGAGGTGTCCCTTCGCGTCTCGCAGTCCGGAAAGCTCCTGCCACGTCTGCCCGCCGTCGTTCGAGCGGAATAACGCCGCGTCTTCCACCCCGGCATAGACGGTATCCGGATCCGTCAGCGAGGGTTCGAGATGCCAAACGCGCTTAAACTCCCAAGGATGCTGTGTCCCATCGTACCACTGGTGCGTGCCGGGGACACCGTCGTATACAAACTGGTTACCCACCGTCTCCCACGTTTTGCCCCCATCATCGGAGCGCTGGATCGTCTGTCCGAACCAGTCGTTGGACTGCGACGCATACAGTCGATTCGGGTCGACAGGCGAACCCTTGAGATGGTAGATCTCCCAGCCCGCAAAGTGGGGGCCGCTCACGTCCCATCGTTCGCGTTTTTCGTCCGATGTCAAGAGAAACGCGCCCTTGCGCGTACCGACCAGAACCCGTACCTCACTCATCTATATCTCCTCCTTGTCTGTTTGCGACGCGATTCGGAGCGGCAGACGTCGTCCACCATCCGGTGTAACGGTGTATTCACTTGCCGAATCTTTGCGCGGAGCGCGCCTTTGCTCTCGCAGCCTCTTCCTGCCGATTCTTCGGCGCTGCCGTCGATTCGAGCGAGCCGAGAAACCGACCCGAGATCCTGGCAACTTCGTCTACTGCGGAGTTGAAGGCGGCCTCATTCGCCTTAGAAGGTCTGTTAAAGCCGCTGATCTTCCTTACGAACTGCAGCGATGCGGCGAGAATCTCTTCCTCAGTGACCGGGGGGTCGAAGTTAAAGAGCGTCCTGATGTTTCTACACATCCCGCGTTGCCTCCCTCTCGTGTATTACGTTGATGAGGTTTCTCTCCTACGGATTAGATTTTATCCCATTTCCATCCAAAAACGAAGGGAATGCGCCCTCCATCTCTCTTACTATAGGGCTACCGGACAGACCGGAAAGCCTGAATAAAAATGACATAAAAATGCGGTTAAGCGCTCCCGTCAGGGTTACTGACGGGAGCGCTTTCAGGCGATTCGAGGGTGTCGGACTAAAACGTCCACAAAGAGACTCTGTCCAGACTCCTGGGAACTATCGTTGCGCGTTTGTGTTTCGAGGCGGCTCTCTTTGTGCGGATTTGCCGTTCCCTTCGACTTTGGCCCAGAGCGCCGCCGTCCGCTCCTTTTCGCCTTTCGCCTCATAGAGATAGGCCAGCATCATCTGTGCGGCGGTGTCATCGGCGTTTCTGTCCAGCGCAGCCTGGTGCGTGGCGATAGCGCGTTCGGTCTGTCCCAGGCGGGCGACATAGTAGGCATACTTCTTTCCGGCCCACCAGTCGCGGAACCACGTCATCTCTCGCGGGCCTTCCGTCGGGTGACACCCCTCGCACTGCGTCTTGCGCTGGCTGCCGAACTGGATGAACGCCGAATACCGCTCGACGGCCTGCTGATCGTCCCCTTCCCCCTCCGCAGCACGCGCATAGGCGCGCAGGAAGGGTCGCGCCTCGAAATCCTGAATGGGCGGCATCTTCATCTGCTGCAGCGCGGCGCGGGCCGCTTTCGCCTCCTGCCTGGCCTCTGTATCCAGCCCGACCTCCCGCAGCAGGCTGGCCAGACGCGCCCGGACAAAGGCCGGGTCTTCCTGCACTTTTGCGCCGTTCGCCGCCGCGTGCGATCCTGCGCGCAGCTCCGTCACAAAGTCGGTCGTCAGCAACCGCTTGCAGAGCGTCTGAACGCGGGCGTCCCGGGTGGAGCGCAGGGTGCGGCGCAGGATCGGCTCGACGTAGCGGCCCTGATTGCGGAGGAAGTTAAAAGCCTTCTCGCGAGCCGTCGTGTCCGTCGAGGCCAGGTCGGCGACGGCCTTCTCGGCCTTCTGCTCCCGCTCCGGTGTGAGCAGTTCCAGCCTTCCGACCATGACGCGCACGACCTGCGCCGGTTTCGGATTGATCTCCAGAGGAATAAAACTGTCTGTCCAGGCCTGCGGGAGCACAAAGAGGACGCGAATACCGTCGCTGCCGAAGTAACTCTGACTCCAGGTGTTGACCATCGCGCGCGCCTCTTTGGCGTAGAGACCGCTCTCCGTCAGTTTTGCGGCCAGCGCGTCGGCGACCGTGTGGGTAAACTCCGTCATTGGCCTGGCGTCCGCCATCGTCGGAATCGCCTGCGTGATACTCTTGCCGGGGGCGAGAGACGGGAGATACTTCCAGGCGCCCCTGCCGCTCTCTACCCGCAGCACAAAGAGATGGCGCATGGTGTGCAGTTCGCCCGCGCTCACCGACAGCGTGCCGCCGTTTGCGGTCGAGGATTGCAGCGGGAGCGGGGCCTGTCCGAGGCCGCGATAGAACAGGAACTTCTCGCTCTCCATTCCACGATTTTTATCTCCTGTCTGCACATAGGCGGAATCGGTTTCGCGGGCGAAGTTCCAGAGCGAGTCCGACTCACTCTGCGGAAGCGACACGCGTTTCGTGACGTTGGTGTTGGGAAGAATGTTCGCATACCAGGTGATATGTCCGTCACGCAGCTTCAGGGGCGAGTGCGTTCCGGCCAGCGATGGGCCGAGGAACTGTGCGTTCGGATACCACTGTGTCCAGATGCCCTGTGGGAAGCGCACCCGCACGCTGACACTCTCGGCGCGGTTGGTGTAGAAATAGATGACGGGCGTCTCGCCCTTCACCCCGGCGCTGGGGATGTGGAGTTGGTCACGGCTGCGGGCATGGACAAAGGCGGGGAGCGCGTGCTCCTCGTGATACATCCCGTCGAGGGACACGCCGTCCGAACCGTTCATGGCGAGGAAGGTTCCCCACTCATGGACGATCAAGCCGCTGGATTTCTGGGGCTGTGCGGCGCCGATGAGCAAGACCGCAGCGGCAAGAAGCGAACAGAGCCAGACCAGTCGAAGTTTCATATCCGTTCCTCCTGTTCCGAATATTCAGGCATCAGGGGCTTAGGTGCATAAGCACCTGATGCCTCGATTGAACCTTAGACGTGAGCCTTTGCCGTTTTCTTCCCTCCGGAGGGCAGCGCAGTGGAAAAGATTTGTAACTCTACTCCGACGACAATGAATTCCTCCACAATCACCGTAATTCCGTAATATGGAGCGGTTTCGTTGCGCGGACGCTCCGGTAACTTAAGCCGCACCACGCTAAGGGAGAAGCGCAGTGCGATTGGCGTCGACAGCGCGGCGCGCCCGGTCCTGCGACCAGCTCCACGACCGCCAGTCCGGGCGGCTCCCGGCAGGATAGCGAGACAACAGCTGCTCCGTAATCGCATGACGATCCGTGGGGTTCAGCGCAGACAGCGATTCCACCAGAGCCGGAACAGCGTCGGCGCTCAGCTCCAGCACATAACCGGCATCGAAGGAACGATGGATACGGATACGGGCGACATTGGCGCGCGCAATCCAGTGGTCCGGGTTGACCATGTGCAGCAGGCCGATAGAGACACAGGCCGTCGCCAGCGCGCCCAGCACAAAGCGATCCCGCTGACCGCGCAGCACCGTCCAGGCAAACCAGACGAACAGCAGCGCCAGCCAGCCCATAAACGCGGTCGTATAGAAGCGTAGTTCCGTCAAACCGTATCCGATGTGATACAGGGCCATACGCTGTACGGCGGACGCCATGATGACGAAGCTGAGCAGCACCATCGCGCCTGCCAGCGCCCGAAAGAGGTGTTCGGCGCGCAGCGTCTCTTTGCGCAGCAGCCAGTCCGCCAGCAGAAGCAGGGGAAGCGTCAGGGCCGCGACCGCCACCAGTTCAAAGAAGCCCCGGCGGGCGTAGTCGGCGGACGTCAATCCGGCCGTCGCGAGGACATGGGCCTGTCCCCCAAAGAAGTAGGGCGCCTGAACGCAGACAAACGCCACAAACAGCAGATCGAGCATCCCCAGTACGATGCCGATCTCCACCGCGCCCAGAGAGACGATCTGCGGGCGGGGCAGATCGGAAGGAGGCGTCTCCTCACGCAGCAGCGTCTGCCGCAGAAATCCCCCGACGATCCAGGCAAAGCCGGTGATGAGAATACCATGCCAGATCAACGCATCCAGGTCGAGGTGGAACAGACGACGCACCAGCCGCTCGAAAGAGGCGTCTGCCGCCATAAAAAGTCCGCCGAAGAGGAGCAGCAGAGGGAGCGCGATCAGGAGACCGCGTCCTATCGCTGCGCCATGGCGTGTCCAGCCTGTTCGTGGAATCTCTTTCCACTGAATATCGCTCAACAGTAGCAGGAAGGGGCCGAAGAGGGCGTTCAGTCCGGTCATCAGCAGCGCCAGCCCTGTCTCGACAAAGGCCAGCCGCCGTATCTGCCCGTTCCGCGCACGGAACGACGCCAGCGCCAGGGTCAGCAGCAGGCCGATCATATCCAGACACTTCAGCATTAGGGAATCGCGCCAGGCCAGCGAGAGGGCAAACAGCGCAGCAGGAAGAAACAGCCAGCGCCCACCGCCCGTAAAGGCGATCCGGTTCCCGCGCTGCAGAGCAAACACGCCTGCAAGAACCATCAGAACAAAGAGCGCGGCGTTCAGTCCCCAGGGCTCCGCGCGCAGCAGATTATCGCCTACAATACCCAGAATCAGCGCAACGGCCAGAATCCCCAGCCCGCATCGTGTGCCTTCATTCATCGGTTTTCCTTTCCGCAATAATAGACATGCTTTAGAAAGTACTTTGATAATCAAAGTACTTTCTAAGTATAAATCATTATTTTCCTCCTGTCAATAGCCTGTTCCATAATTGTCTCTCTTCTTCACGGTTATGCTACAATAAGCTCGGCAACGCAAGGGCAATCTCAGGCCATAACGCCTGGAACCTCAAAACGAAGGTTTTACTCGGTCGAAAGAGAATAAGATGGCTTCTTCGCCTTCTCCACAGGGAAATACACTGCCCGCTCCCAAACGCGCGGCTGTTCCTCAAAAGCCCGCTCTTCGTATCGTGCTGATGGTTATCCTCGCCGGGCTGGTTCTCTGCGCCCCTTACCTCTATACTCTGACAACTCGCCACTCTCGCGCTGAAGCGCATCTATATCAGGGCGCGGAACGGATGAAGCAGGGACAGCAGGCACAGGCGGAACAGGAGTGGCTGGCGGCCAAACAGCTCACCCCCGATAACCCCAATGTCTATCGCGCCCTGGGGGAGCTCTATCGTGCGCAGGGACGGATACCGCAGGCACGCGTCGTCTACAATCGTCTGGCCGATCTGGTTCCGAAAGAGCCGCATGTTCTCTGCGCCTTTGCCGAAGAGGAGGTGCGTCGCTCCACACAAAACACCTATGAGGACGCCGTGAAGGATGCCCTGCGCGCTGCCGCGCTGGAGCCTAACTGTGTGCGGGCGCTGACGGTCGCAGGCGATGTCAGCATGGATAAGGGCGACCAGAAACGCGGACTGGACTATCTGCGCCGCGCTGTGCGCCTCAAGCCGGAGGATGTCCCGCTTACCCTCCACTATATCAACCGGATGCTCGAAGCGAACGATCCGGCGGGAGTGCTTGCCGCCGCCCGCGATTTGACTCAGCGCTATCCCGGTTACTCGCAGGGATATGCGCTGATGGCGACGGTTTCCGACCTGTACCCTCATGACAGCCCTGAAGCCCGCTCCACGGAAGGACTGCTGCTGAAAGCGCTTCGTCTCGACCCGACCAACGCTCTGGCGCATGCCAAACTCGGATATGTCTATCTCAGAGCCGGGAATATCAAGCGCGCAGTGCCACACCTGGAAGCGGCACGCCTCTTGCGCTTTGACCAGACTTCGCTGCTCTTCAATCTCAGCGAGGCCTATCGCAAGAGCGGGCGCAGCGCCGACGCCGCCCGCGTCGAGCGCGAATTCCAGCAGATTTCCCGACTGGAAAATGAGATCTCCACGCTGGAAAGGCAGGCTTCGATGGCTCCTGCCGACACAGCGCTTCAGAAACGTATTCTGGACGTCCGTTTGGCGCTCGACAGAGCCAAACAGGCCTCCCGAGAGCCATCCTTGCCGGAGAGGAACTTCAAAAAGGCCCTACCGCCGGGAATGAACGGAGGCGAAACCCATTGAGGCGATATCGTTCTCAGTTCCGAAAATGCGGGTGTTCAGGTATTCAGGCATCATCAGGCGCGGCGGTGAACGCGGTGCATGGCAACCTGTTTGTAATGGGGTGCGTCCTGGCGCTGCTTTTCCTGACCGGTGCGGGCTGCAGTCCGCCATCGCCGTCTTCTGCACCTGCTGCGCCAGGCAAAGTTTCCGCTTCCACAACACCGTCTCCACCTCCCGGTCTCTATACCAACCTCGCCGCACAGGCAGGACTCTCTTTCCGATTTTCCAACGGGGCGACAGGGCGACACTATATGATAGAGACCACCGGCAGCGGCTGCGCCTGGTTCGATTATGACAACGACGGCCGGCCCGACATCCTGCTGCTTCAGGCCGGACCACTGCCCGGCGCGCCAAGAACGAGCGAGGCTTCTCATCACCACCTCTACCATAACAATGGGGATGGCACGTTTAGGGATGTGACCGCCGGCTCCGGGATGGAAGCGACCGGTTACAGCCAGGGGGTCGCTATCGGCGATGTGGATGGCGACGGCTATGACGATGTATTTATTACCGGATACGGCGGCAACCATCTCTTTCGCAATGAGAAGGGAACGGGCAAATTCCAGGACATCACACAGCGCGCAGGACTGGCGGATACCAGGGACGGCCCGCGCTGGTGCACCAGCGCCGCCTTTGGCGACTTCAATCGAGACGGCAAACTCGATCTCTATGTCTGCCGCTACGCCGTCTGGTCGCCGGCAATCGACAAGCCCTGTAAAAACCCGCGCGGCCAATCCTCCTACTGCTCGCCCGAACTCTATGCACCGGAAGTCCATGCGCTCTATCGCAACAATGGGGATGGAACCTTTACGGATGTGAGCCGGCAGGCGGGAATCACAGAGGCGCGCGGACATGGGCTTGGCGTGGCCTGGCTGGACTACGATGGCGATGGCAATGAGGACCTCTTTGTCGCCAACGACCTCAGCCCCTACTTCCTCTGGCATAATAACGGCGACGGAACCTTTACAGAGGTCGCTTCGAAAGCAGGCGTGGCTTACAGCGATATGGGGTCGCTGCTCTCCGGGATGGGGGTCGGAATACGAGATTTCAACGGCGATGGCCGCGAGGACATCTTTGTGACCAACTTTTCCGGCCAGATGAATGTGCTCTACCGTAACGATGGAAAAGCGGGATTCACCAACGTGACCACACCTTCCGGAGTCGGTCCGGTGAGCATGAACCATCTGGCGTTCGGCTGCGAGTTCCTCGATTTCGACCGCGACGGACTGCCGGATCTGATCATCGGGAACGGACATGTCAACGACGACGTGGAGGCCTATTCCCAGGGCGAGACCTATGCTCAGTCCAAAACGCTGCTGCGAAATCACGGCGACGGGACGTTCACCGAGGTAAAAGACCTGCTGGGCGATCTGCTGGCCAAACACGTCACGCGTGGGCTTGCCGTCGCCGACTTCGATCTCGACGGCAATCTGGACATCCTGACAAACAACCAGGACGGTCCGCCGGAACTACTGCGCTACACCGGTCCGTCCAGGGGGCACTGGTTTGCGCTGGATACGCACGGCGTCAAGAGCAACCCGGACGGCTATCATGCAGTGGTCACGCTGCGTATCGGCAAGCGCACGCTGAGCGCCGAGGTGCGCTCCGGCTCCAGCTTCGCCTCGCACAGTTCATCCCGTCTCTATTTCGGCCTGGGCGACGCGGCCACCATCGACGAGGTCAAGATCGTCTGGCACGGCAGCAAAACCGTCACGACCGCGCGGAACGTGGCGGCGGACCATCTCTATCGCGCCGTCGAAGGGCAAAGCCTGACGGCGTTTACGCCGCGTAAGCCGATAAGCGGTAAAGCGAAAGGCATCAGGGATTAGGTATTGGGCGTCGGGTTTTAGGGAAGGATCCCTTTCGCCTTGTGGGGAGGATTGAAATGAAACAGAGGAGAGCGTTCCTGGGCATTGTAGCGGCGGGCGTCTTGATTGCCGGCGTCGGCTGGCTTCTCTATGTGCGGAAAAAGGGCGACCACTCCGCGCCGATCCTCAACTATACCGCCGAGGGCAAGACTCTGGCAAAAGCGGGGCGCGTGACGGAGGCCGTCGTCAACTTCAACCGAGGCATCGCGCAAACTCCCACCGATCCCGAACCCTATATCGGACTGGCGGTCCTCTACGAGTCGGTCAATCGCCCCGACCTTGCCATCGATACCCTGGAGCAGCTTCAGGCCGCCAACCCGAAGGCAAAGCATCTGGGGTGTCGTCTGGCGGAGGCGCATCTGGGTGCGGAAGACCTCAAACAGGCGCGCGAGATCGGAGCAAAGGCGGTCATTGAGGAGCCGGACTGCGCCCGTGCCCACTCCGTCTATGGCCTGACGATGCTGCGCTTCCGGTACTGGGATACTGCGGCTTCGGAGCTTCAGACGGCCATGCGGCAGGCTCCGGAGGACCTGGAGATCGGGCAGCTGCTGGTGGATGTCTATATTCAGCAGGCAGCCTACGATAGAGCCGTCCCACTGGGAGAGTCGCTGCTGCCCAAAATGCCGAACCCGGTGAAGCTGCACTATAAATTGGGCTGGGCCTATGGCCGCCAGCCTCCGCATGGCGATAATACCGCCCGCGCCATCGCCCATCTGCAGCAGGCCAATGCGCTTGCGCCGGACTGGTTCGAACCGTATGCCGAGTTGGGGCGTATCTATCGCAGCCAGGGCAAAACGGAAGAGGCGCGGGCCGCCTTCGAGCGCTCCTGGGAACTCAACCCGACGGTTCCGGGCGTCGCCTATAATCTGGCGGCTCTCTGGCAAAAACGGGATGCCAGACGCAGTGCGGCGATGGAACAGGCATTTCACAAGATGATGAAGGAAAAAGAGCAGTTCACTGCCATGCGGCGCGACTACAACGCGGGGGAGGAGAACACACAGAACACGCTGGCTCTGGCGGCAACGGAGGGCGAGTCAGATCTCATCGGCGCGGCGCTCTATCG
>JADMIO011486958.1_pt1 | contig 22261 bp, 14 predicted proteins | sample 8958161 | NCBI WGS metagenome assembly JADMIO01 (sample SAMN16585339, study PRJNA669376) | soil metagenome | isolation source: Crop rotation soil | place: USA: Cullars Rotation, Alabama | collected 2011
CCGCCTGGTCAACGGCGGCGCGCGCGATGGTCTCGCCATCGTGAGCGCGGTGTTTCCCGCCGGCGTCAAGCCGGTCGTCAGCGTCACCAGCCGCGTCGCGACGCGCGACATCGCCGTCGACATGGGCTCGCCGCACCCTGCGCCTGTCGATCCCGCCACGCTGGACTACTTCCGCCGAGCCACCTCGCTGCTGCCCACCGGCGGCATCGTCAAGGCCACCGCGGACACGATTACGCGGCAGGCGCGGACCGACAGCGACAAGGCGCGCGCGATCTACGACTGGATCGTCGAGAACACGCACCGCGAACCCACCGTCCGCGGCTGCGGCATCGGCGACATCCGGTTCATGCTCGAGTCGAAGGATCTCGCCGGCAAGTGCGCCGATCTGAATGCCCTGTTCGTCGGCCTGGCCCGGGCCGCCGGCCTGCCGGCACGCGACGTCTACGGCATCCGCGCGGCCAAATCCGCCTACGGATACAAGAGCCTCGGGGCGGGGTCCGAGACGGTGACGAAAGCGCAGCATTGCCGCGCCGAGGTCTACCTGGCGGATCACGGCTGGGTGCCGGTCGATCCCGCCGACGTGCGCAAGGTGATGCTGGAAGAGCCGCCGGGCAATCGTCCGCCCGACGACGACCTGGTCGTGCGCGCGCGGCAGCGGCTGTTCGGATCCTGGGAGATGAACTGGATCGCGTTCAATTTCGCGCACGACGTCGCGCTGCCGGGCTCGACCGGCGCGCCGCTGTCGTTCCTGATGTATCCGCAGGCCGAGACCGATCGCGGCCGCATCGATTGCCTCGATCCGGACCGCTTTCGCTACGAGATCACGGCGCACGAAGTCGCCGTGTAGCGGCCGGTCAGAGCGCGGTCTTCACCACCTTGCCCATGGCGTTGCGCGGCAGCGCGTCGAGCACTCGCAGATCGCGCGGGAGCTTGTAGGGCGCCAGCCGCGGACGCGTCCACGCCTGGAGCTCGTCCAGCGTCAGCGTCGCACCGGGCCGAAGCTCCACGTTCGCCGCCACGCGCTCACCCCACTCATCGTCCTTGACGCCCGTAACCGCGCAGTCGGCGACGGCGGGATGCTCGCGGATCGTTTCTTCGATCTCCAGCGCCGACACCTTGTAGCCGCCGGTCTTGATGATGTCGACGTTGGACCGGCCGAGCAGCCGGTAGGATCCGTCCTCGACGACCGCCACGTCCCCGGTGCGGAACCAGCCCTCGTGGAACGCCTCGCGCGTTTCCTGCGGGCGCCGCCAGTACTCGAGGAAGACGCCCGGTCCGCGCACCTCGAGCTCGCTGTCGACCAGCCGCACCTCGACGCCGGGCAGCGGCGCGCCAACCGATCCAGGCTTCCGCTCGCCGTGCAGCGGATTCGACAGCACCATGCCGAGCTCGGTCATGCCGTAGCGCTCGAGCAGCGTGTGTCCCGTGATCTCACGCCAGCGCTCGAGCGTCCGTAGCGGCAGCGCCGCTGATCCCGACATCATCAGCCGCACGCGGCGGCTTCCGCTCGTCCGCGCACGCTGCAGCGCGGCCGGCGCGGCGTCGTACGACGCGATCAACCGGTGGTAGATCGTCGGCACGGCGGAAAACACCGTGATCTCGCCGGACGCGAGACGATCCCACGCCGATTCGGCGTCGAACTGCGGCAGGATCTCGCAGCTGGCGCCCGCGGCCAGCGCACAGCCGAGCACGTTGACGATGCCGTGCACGTGATGCAGCGGCAGTACGAGCAGCGCGACGTCGCTCGGCGTCCATTCCCACGCCTCGATCAGCGAGGTCACCTGCGCCGCAAGGTTGCCGTGCGTCGTCACGGCGCCTTTCGGTTTTCCCGTCGTGCCGCTCGTGTAGACAATCATCGCGCGCCGTTCCGGCGCCGGAGGAGCGACCGCCATCGGCGCCGCGTCGGTTGCGAGCAGGTCCGGCGTGCGGATGAAACGCGCCCCTTTCGCCGCCGCGATCGCCTCCAGTGACTCGGCCTGCCGGCCGCTGCCGATCACGATCGAAGCATCGGCGTCGCGGATCACGTACTCGAGCTCGGCGGGTGGATGCGAAGTCGCCAGCGGAACGGCGACGCCGCCAGCCAGCCAGATGGCGCGTGAGACGACGACGTGCGCGAAGCTCGGAGGAACGAGAAAGGCGACGCGATCCTCGTCGAGATCGGCCCGGCTGGCCGCGATCTCGCCGGCCACCCGCGCCGCCGCGTTCGCGAGGTCGAAGTAAGAGAACACGCCGTCAGCGGCGACGATGGCGAGACGGTCGGCAGCGATGCCTTCATTCTCGCGTACATGCCGGTTCATCAATCCGCTCGTCACTCCGCGGGCCGCGCCACGGCGGCCGCGTGCTACCCTCCGCGCATGCTTTCAGGTGTCCGGGCTCTCGCGGCGATTGCCGTCGTGTGCACCGGCGTCGGTCTGCACGGCCAGCCGCGGACACCCGCGGAGATCGCCGCGCACGACGAGACTGCCGCCAGCGCGCCCTATCGTTATCGCACCGCCATTGCCGGAATGCTGCAGCTCAAGCCCGGCATGATCGTCGCGGAGATCGGTCCCGGATCGGCCTACGTCGCACGGACGATGGCGACCCAGGTGACGCCGAACGGCCGCGCCATCGCCGCTACGCTCGATCGCGAAATGGCGTCCTACGTGGCCGAGCGCGCCAGGGCGGAAGGCCTGCAGAATCTCTCGACGGTTGTCGTGAGCTCCGACGGCAGCGGCCTCGATCCGGCATCGCTCGACGCCGTGGCGATCGTCGGCGCGTTCGGCAACTTCACGGCGCGCCGCGAAATGCTGCAGTCGGTCGCCGCCGCGCTCAAGCCAGGCGGCGCGCTGGTCATCGTCGATCTGCCCGCCGAGAGTGTCGGCACGAAGACGGTCGGCATCGATGCAGATGACGTCGTGCAACTGGCGTCGGCCGCCGGCTTGAAACGCGAGGCCGAAAGCACCGTCGTGCCCGGCCATTATGCCATTCGTTTCCGAAAGCCAGCCGCATGATCCAGCGATCCATCGTCGCCGTTGCGCTCTTCATCAGCTTCGCTGCCACCGTCTCGGCGCGCGAGCCCAATCCCGCCGAGACGTGGCCGGGGTTCCGCGGCCACGAGATGACCGGCGTGGCCCCGTCGGCGAAGATCCCCGATCGCTGGTCGACGACCGATCACGTGAAGTGGGCCGTGCCGATCGCCGGCCACGGCTGGTCGTCGCCGATCGTGTGGGGCGACACCGTGTTCATCACCTCGGCGATCAGCAGCCGTCCGTTCAAGAAGCCGACGCCCGGTCTCTACGGCAACGACTACATCGCCGACATGGCGGCGCAGGGGCTGTCCGACGACGAGATCACGAAGCGCGCGCAGGCGCGCGACAACGAGCTGACCGCGGAGGCGGACGAGATCCGCTACATGGTCTACGCGCTCGACGCGCGAACCGGGAAGGTGAAGTGGGAACGCGAGGCGATCAAGACGAAGCCGTTCGGTGGCCGGCATCGCAAGAACACCTATGCGTCCGAGACGCCGGTGACCGACGGCGAGCGGCTGTATGCCTCGTTCGGCCAGAACGTCGGGCTGTTCGTCTATTCGCTCGACGGGAAACTGCTGTGGAAGAAGCAGTGGACGCCGAGGGCGATCTATCTCGACTTCGGCACCGCCTCGTCGCCGACCGTTGCCGACGGCCGCGTCTACCTGCTGCAGGACAACGAGGACCAGCCGTCGATCGTCGCGCTCGACGCGAAGACCGGCGCCGAGCTGTGGCGGACGCCGCGATCGGGCACCGGCTTTCCGCTCAAGTCGTCGTGGATGACGCCGTTCGTCTGGAAGCACGCGCTGCGGACCGAGATCGTCACGACCGGGCACGGCGCGGTCATCTCGTACGATCTCCAGGGAAAAGAGCTGTGGCGCGCCAACCGGATGTCGATGCCGACGGCGTCCCCGTTCGCGGTCGACGGCCTGCTCTACGTGGGCACCGGCTCACAGGGAGACGCCAACCGCCCGTTCCTCGCGATCAAGCCCGGCGCGAGCGGCGACATCACGCTGAAGCCCGGCGAGACCAGCAACGAGTTCATCGTCTGGTCGCACCCTCGCGCATCGGGCTACACGCCGTCCGCGATCGTTCACGAGGGACGCGCCTACGTCGTGCACGACACCGGCATCCTCACGGTACTGGACGCGAAGACCGGCAAGCAGTTGTACAAGGTGCGCGTTGGCGGCGGCGGCCAGACGTTCTCGGCGTCGCCGGTCGCGGCGGGTACGCGCCTGTTCCTGCTGACAGAGGAGGGGACGACCTTCGTCCTCGAGTCGGGAGCCGACTACAAGGAGATCGCGCACAACGATCTCAACGAGATGTCGCTCGCGTCACCAGCCGTCGCCGGTGACGCCCTCTACATCCGCACCGAGTCGAAGCTCTACAAGATCGCGAACTGACGGGTGACTCCGGTGGCTTCCGCCTTCAGGCGGAAGTCAGTAACCCCTCCAGAAAGTCACGTGTTCCCTCCGGACCAGTCGCGTCGAGCGTAAGCGGTCCGCCGGAAGGCGCGACGGTCAGGTGGAATTCCAGGAAGCGGCAGCACTGCCGTTCCGCGTCGATCACTTGCACGATCGCCTGCAAGGTGTCACTCTCCGCCGTAAACGTGAAGCGGTAGCCCGACGGCAACGCGGTCGTCGACGTTGCCCGCGCGATCAGTCCGGGCAGCAGCTGCGCGCGCCTGGCGTTGAGGTCCCCCGGCAGGAGCGTGCAGACGATGGGCTCGCTCATGTTCGATTCCAATCAATGATACGGCCAGCTCTGCGGCGGCACCATGCGTGAAGGACTGCCGTTATTCGTCTACTATTGAAGGTAGTGGATCCGATGGCCGCACCCGGGGTATCCGTCGCGTGATCGTCTTCCCGAACATCTGTCCCCACTGCTCTTCTCCGGACGCGCGGCGGGTCATACCGCAGAGCCCGGAGGTCGAGACGTTCCACTGCGATCGATGCGGTCACGAGTGGAGCACGCCGGCGCCGCCGCCCATGCGGCCGGTGCCATCAGAGTCGCTGCCTCGTCACTGGTTCCGCCGCAAGAAATAACTACTTCGTGCCAATCGCCATGATCTCTCCCTGCGTGCGCAGCAGCAGGCGTCCTTCGGAGATCGCCGGCGTGGCGAGGACCGGCGTCGACATCTCGTTCATCGCGATGACCTTGTATTCGGGCCCGGCGGCGAGCACGAACACCTGCCCGTCCTCGCTGGCGATGTAGACCTTGCCGTCGTTGGCGACGGGCGACGCGGTGAACGCCGACGTCGCGCCGGCCAGCCGCGCTTCGTACTTCTTCTCGCCCGACTTCGCGTCGAACACGTTCAGCACGCCGTTGTAGCGGACGATGTAGACCAGGCCGCGATAGACGAGCGGCGTGCACATGTAGCCGCCGCTGCGCGGCGCGGTCCAGACGACGGCGTCATTCGTGGTCGCCGTGTCCTTCAAGCTGATGTCGCCGCTCGCGGTTTCCCTGATCGCATAGACGGGGGACTGCGGCCCGTGCGCGTTGGTGATGTAGACGAGGCCATCGCTCACGACCGGCGTTGGCACCGGGATATCGCCGCCGCCCGAGAGCTTCCAGATCTCCTTGCCGGTCTTGAAGTCGTAGGCGCCGACATGGCGCATGCCGTTGACGAGGATCTGCGTCTGCCGGTTGACGGTATGGATCGTCGGCGTGCTCCAGGTCGGCACGTCGGTGCGCGCCACGCGCCACACCTCGCGCCCGTCTTTCGCGTCGAACATCGCGAGGAAGGAATCCTTCTGCACGTCCGCCTGGAGGATGACCATCCCGTTGTGCAGGATGGGGGAGCTGCCGGTCTCCCACTGCGCCCCGGGGACCATGTAGAAACCGGCATCGAGCACGCCGAGATCCTTCTTCCACAGCAGCGTGCCTGTCATGTCGAAGGCGTAGAGCCCCTCGGATCCGAAGAAGGCGATGACGCGTTCACCGTCGGTCGCGAGCGTCGAGCTGGCGTGGGTCGACTTCGTGTGCCGCTTGATCTTCGGCACGCCGGTGTGGGCCGTCTGCTGCCACTTGATCGCGCCGGTCTTCTTGTCGATGGCGTAGACGCGCCACTCGTGCGAGCTGTCGTCCTGCACCGGCGTGATGTCGCCGTAGAGGCCGACCTTCAGGCCGGAGTCGGACTTTCCTGAAATCGCAGTGGAGATGAAGATGTCATCCCCCCAGACGACGGGGCTGGACAGCCCGAGCCCTGGGATCGCGGTCTTCCACAGGACGTTCGTCTTGTCGGCGGCGTTCCACGTCGTCGGCAGCGAGAACCCTTCGGCGACGCCGGCAGCGGCGATGCCGCGGAACTGGGGCCAGTCGACGCCGGGCTTCGGCGCGCGCGGCGCAGCCGTGAGCGTGATGCAGGTGAAGAGGGAGGCGGCAGCGATCAGGAGTCGGCGCATCGGGACACCTCGTATCGAGATGCCGCCGATATTACTAGTTCAGATACGCCGACGTCTCGAGCCAGGACTGCTGGGGGTAGTAGGAGAAGAGCAGCCCGCCGTCCTTGATCGCCTGGATCAGGGAGCTGGCGATTTCCGGCCGCACCGCGGGACAGCCCAGGCTTCGTCCCAGCCGGCCCTGCGCTTTTGCCGTCGCCGGATTCACGTAGTCGGCGCCGTGCACGACGATGGCGCGCTCGCGGGCGCGATCGTTGATGCCGCGCTCGAGACCGTCGAGGCGCAGCGACAATCCGTGCTTGCCGATGTAGGCCTCGCCCGTGCGAAAGAGTCCCAGGCTCGACTGGTTGCTCTCGGGAAGGTTCGAGAACTGCGTCGGCCGGTTCTCGCCGCTGCCGCGGCCATGCGCGACGTATTCGTGAAAGAGCAGGGCGTGCGTCCGCAGATCGTAGACCCAGAGTCTCTTTTCCGTGGACGGCTTCGAGAAGTCGATCACCGTCAGCGTCTTCGGCGCCGCGACATCGGGGCGCGATGCGCGCCCCGCCGCTTCGAGCGCCAGGGCGAACACTTGCGGCGCCACCCCGCCGAGCTCGGACGCGGCCCACGACGCCGCGTCGAAAGCGCTCGAGCTCGCCGTCGCGGCGACCTCTGCCGGGCGCGCCTCGGCGGCGACAGTGGGAACCGGAGCGGCAACAGTGCCCAGAAAGAGGCACACGGCGGCCACACGAATACCGACGTTGAAAGTGTTGAGCATCTGTTGTCTGAATGATCCGAGGGAGGTTCCCGCGGACAAAAGCAATGATAGCAGCGGATTGTGATGCGCTCAAGCTCAGCGCGGCGCGATACCGTCGAGGTCGAAGCCCGTCGGGCACACGCTGTGCTTCCGCCGCGTCATGCGTATCCCGGTTCGCGCCGTTGTTGCCGCCGCACTTCTCGCCACTCTTCCAACCGCCGCATTCGCGGCCGAGGTCATGTGCGATCCCTCCTTCCAGGATTGCCGCACGATGCTCCTGTCGCGAATCCAGAGCGAGACGGTGGCCATCGATCTCGCGATGCTCTTCATGGAAGACGATGCGCTGGCCGACGCGATCATCGCCCGCCACCAGGCCGGCGTCCGCGTGCGCATCCTGGTCGAGCCGCGGCGCAACGAGACCACGCCGAAGAACGTCCTCATCCTCGATCGACTGAAGGCGGCGGGCATCCCGATGCGCGCCAAGAACGGCGCCGGCATCCTGCACTGGAAGTACATGATCTTCGACTCCCAGAACGTCGTGCAGTGGAGCGCCGCGAATTACTCCGACTTCTACTTCAAGCCGATCGTGCCCTACGCGAACTACACGGACGAGGGTATCTACTTCACCGATCAGCCCAGCCTCGTCGACAGCTTCCGCCGCAAGTTCGACGACGCGTGGATCGATCCGGTGGCGTTCTTCGATTTCGGCAACATCACCACGCCCCCCTCGCGCAGCTATCCGCTGTATGCGATCGATCCCGATCTCAGCTTCGTGCCGTTCGAGAACTTCGCGACGCGCTCAGTGCCGCTCTACGACGCGGAGCAGGTCCGCATCGACACGGTGATGTACAAGATCACCGAATCGCGGCACGCCGACGCGATGATCCGCGCGGCGCAGCGCGGCGTGCCGGTGCGCATCATCACGGAAGGCGAGCGCTACAGGAACGCCGCGAACATGTGGCAGGCCTACTACGTGGATCGCCTGTACATGGCCGGCGTGCAGATCCGCGATCGCGCGCACGAAGGGTTCCTGCATCAGAAGAGCACGCTGCTCTACGGCCAGGCGCTGACGGTGTTCGGATCGTCGAACTGGACCACCGAATCGAACGAGAAGCAGTACGAGCACAACTACTTCACGCACAAGCCCTGGTTCTTCGACTGGTTCAAGGCCAACTTCGAGCGCAAGTGGAACAACCAGACGGGGACCATCGAGACGGTGGCGTTCAGGCCGCTGCCGCCCGACCCGCCGGTGTACTCGTCGCCGGCCAACGGCGCGACCGGCGTCGCGACCAGCGGCACGGCTCTTCGCTGGAATCCCGGCACGTGGGGCTGGACCGCCGACATCTACTTCGGCACGTCCCCCTCGCCACCGTCGCTGGCGGCGGACGTGAGCGCCGCCCCGACCGAGATCCATGGCTTCACGCTGCCGACGCTGACCGCGGGCACGACCTACTACTGGAAGATCGTCAGCAAGACGATGGCACTGCAGGCGGCATCGGGCGCCGTCTTCTCGTTCACCACCGCGGGAGGCAGTCCGCCGCCGCCACCGCCGAATGCGCCGCCGTCGGTATCGATCGCGAGTCCGGCGAACAACAGCACGTTCACCGCGCCGGCGACGATTGGGATCAGCGCGGCCGCGGCCGACAGCGACGGCACGATCGCCCGCGTCGATTTCCTTGCCGGCGCCACCGTCCTGGGTTCCAGCACGGCGAGTCCGTTCGGGTTCACGTGGACGAACGTTCCCGCGGGCAACTACACGCTGACGGCGCGCGCGGTCGACAACGCCGGTGCGATCGCCACGTCGTCCGCCATCGCCATCACCGTTTCACCTGGCGCGCCGCCTCCCGGGCTGCCGGCGCCGTGGCAATCGCAGGATATTGGCGCCGTCGGTCCGGCGGGGCGCGCCAGCGCGGCGAACGGAACGTTCACGGTGTCGGGCGGCGGCGCGGACGTCTGGGGCACCGCCGACGCCCTGCACTTCGCGTGGCAGACGCTCAGCGGCGACGCCGACGTGATCGCGCGCGTGGCCACGGTCGAAGCGGTGCAGGCGTGGGTGAAAGCGGGCGTCATGATCCGCGAACGGCTGACGGCGGATTCCGCGCACGCGTTCATGATCGTCTCGGCCGGGAAGGGATTCGCGTTCCAGCGGCGCGTCGCGTCGGCTGGCATCTCGACCAACACTAGCGGCGGCGCCGGGGCCGCGCCGGCGTGGGTGAAGCTCGAACGGCGCGGCAATACGATCACCGCGTTCATCTCCGCGGACGGCGCGAACTGGACGATCGTCGGCAGCGACAGCTTCGCGATGCCGGCGCAAGTGCTCCTTGGTCTCGGTGTATCCAGCCACGATGCCACGCGGCTGGCGACGGCGACGTTCGATAACGTAACGGTGCGAACGGTCGCCGCCCCACCGCCACCGCCACCGCCACCGCCGCCACCACCACCTCCGCCCCCTCCGTCACTGCCGGATCCATGGAAGGCGCAGGACATCGGTGCCGTCGGACCTGCCGGGTCATCGAGCGCGGCAAACGGCCTCTTCACGGTGAGAGGTGGAGGAGCAGACGTGTGGGGGGCGGCGGACGCGTTTCAGTACGTGTGGCAGCCGATCACCGGCGACACCGACGTCGTCGCGCGCGTCGCCTCGGTGGAAAACGTGCAGCCGTGGGTCAAGGCGGGCGTCATGATCCGCGAAGGCCTCACGGCCGACGCGGCGCACGCCTTCATGCTGGTGTCCGCAGGCAAGGGGCTCGCGTTCCAGCGACGGACCGCGGCGGCCGGCGTCTCCACGAACACCGCGGGCACCTTTTCAACGGCGCCGGCCTGGGTGAAGCTCGAACGCCGCGCGAGCACCATCTCGGCCTTCCAGTCGGCCGATGGCGTCAACTGGACGCTGGTCGGCAGCGACACGTTCACGATGGGGGCCGCGGCGTATGTCGGTCTCGCGGTCTCGAGCCACGACACCACGCGCCTCGCCACCGCGACCTTCGACAACGTGCGCGTCCAGGCGGCAGCCACCTCGCCGCCGCCGCCCGCCGTGAAGGAAGTCGTGCTTTATGCCGCCGAGGCCGCGGTCGTAACCGGCCCGTGGCGTCTCGAGCCCGACAGCACCGCCGCCGCAGGGAAGCGGGCGTGGAACCCGGATGCGGCCACCGCAAAGGTCGTCACCGCCGTCGCGGATCCGTCGGGCTACGTCGAGTTCACCTTCAACGCCGACGCGGGCCGCCCGTACCGGCTGTGGATCCGCGGCCTGGCGGAGCGCAACGACTGGAACAACGATTCGGCGCACGTGCAGTTCTCCGGCAGCGTCGACGCGCAGGGATCGCCGACTTACCGAATCGGCACCACGGCCTCGGCGGAGTACAACCTCGAATCGTGCAAGGGGTGTGGCGTGGCCGGCTGGGGATGGGAGGACAACGGCTGGGGCGTCGACGTCCTCGGCCCGCTCATCTACTTCGCGACATCCGGCCCGCAGCGCGTCAGGCTGCAGAACCGCGAGGACGGCCTGTCGTTCGATCAGATCGTCCTCTCGGCCGAGAAGTTCCTGAACACCGCGCCCGGCGCGGGGAAACTGGACACGACCATCGTGCCGAAGAACTGACCCCGGGGGCTGGCCGAATGCCGGGTGTTCCGGTATACTCGATAGTTCAGCCGGTCGTACTACCCCTCTTCGTGCGGAAGTGGCGGAACTGGCAGACGCGCAAGCCTCAGGAGCTTGTTGCCGCAAGGCAGTGGAGGTTCAAATCCTCTCTTCCGCACCATCTCTGAAAACCCTCTGTATTTCCGCATAGTTTCGCGCCTCGGTCACCAAAAAGCTAACGGATAGCTAACGGCCGTGCAAAAGCGCGCCGAGTCGCTGCGCGGCATCCTGCTGCATTGACGGCAGCGCGTGAGCGTAAATGTCGAGCGTCGTCGAGACTCTCTTGTGCCCGAGTCGCTGCTGCACCACGTGCGGCGCGACACCCGCCTTCAGCAACAAGGTCGCGGACGTGTGCCGCAGCCCGTGGATGGTGATCGGGCGGAGCCCCGCGGCTTTAATCAGACGAGCGAACTCGCGCTGGCCCAGATTGTTCGACTGGAGGGGGAGCCCGAGCGAGTCCTCCCGGCCGTGCAGGTCGCCCCATTCCTTCGCGAAGATCAGGCCGTGATCCTGGTAGACCGCCCGGTTTCGCATCTTCAGCTCCGCCTGCGCCCGCTTGTGGGCTTTCAACAACTCGAGGGTCTCGGTGGCCAGGTCGATCGTCCGCGGCTTGCCATTCTTGACCGGTCCAAACGAAGGCTGACGCCCCGTCCGGGTCAGTTGCCGCAGGACCGTGACCGTGCCCTTCTCAAGATCCAGATCGCTCCACTGCAGGCCGCACAGCTCGTTCTTGCGGGCGCCGGTGTCGAGCGCCACGGCGAACAACGCCGCGGGCTGCGGTCCGGCCTCCGCGCATGATGTGCCTGCCCGTCGCAGCGGAGCCTACTCGATCGGAGGCGCGCGCAACGCCGTCTTCGGAATCCGAATCAGGCGGCCAAACCCCACGTGGGGGATTTCTCCCCGTCGTAGCAATTCGTACACGCCGTTTCGACTTAGGCCAAGGTACTGCCGGAACTCTTCAGGGCTCAAGAGCTCCGGCAACTGTTCGTACGGAATCGACCGAGCAAGGGGGCGGGCGAAGGTCACCTGAAACCTCCAAGAAACTCACAAACGCGTGTTTCACGTAACGTTGGCTTTTGCCCGGTTGGCGACTTCGCCGCCATAGCTGCGCGACGATCTCGAGTCGTCAGACTAGCGCGAGACTCCGTGCCAGCGCTCGTCATGTCGATTCAACGAGAATGCTCGTTTCGCACTCTTCGCACTCTTCTCACTGCACTAACACTTCCATACGAGGACTAGCACAGGGCACATTTCGAAGAGTGCGAAGAGTGCGAAGAGTGCAAAGAGTGCGAAGTGTTAGAAGAGTGAGAAGAGTGCGAACTCTCATAAAGTTTCTCTGTCTCCATCCATGCGAACCGTCCAGAACTCGCCGTGGGGGCCGCTCTCGCCCTTGACCTGCCGAACGTCAATGGCAGCGCGGTCGACGAGAGTGTCTCGGATGTTGTCCAACGTCTTTCGTTCAACGTGTGCTTGTCGGGCGACGACACTACGCGGGACCATCCCTCGAATTCGGACCGACTGCGCACGGCATCAAGTAGGGCCCGGTTGAGCCGTACGACATCCAGGCCGCGGTCGTCTGCCTCTGGGCGATCCAGGGCGCGCAGGAAGTGGCGAAGGTGTTGTTTCGAAGCAATTGGCAGGACGTCGGTAGGAAAGTACACGCGAAGCGTCTTGAGCCGAAGGGCGGGTCCGCCGGACAACGGCGCGAGATCGTCGATTGTGTTCCAGTCCCCCGCTTTGGCTTTCTCAAAGGCTTGGACGAATGCCTGCCGAACAGCGACCCACGCTTCCTGTTCGTCTTTGTACTCCGGGTCGAAATACCACCCCGGCTTGTCCTTGTGCTTGTAGATGATCAGCTTTCGTGCCGAGCCGCCTCGAATGCTCCCGAGATGCTGAGTGCGGTACTCCATCCACTGGCAGAACGTGTCATCCGATGTGTCTTGACCGAGCGCATAACGCTCCAACGGCATCGCAGGCCACTGGTCAATCGGAAAGCGATCCGTGACTTCCTTCCTTTCGTGCTCGCCGAGGGCGATGTGTTCATGTGCAGAGGCACGATCGTAAGAGGCAAGTGCCGCATCGAGAGGTGGACGTTCATTAGGCACGGTCTGGGTTCCTCTACTGCTCGGGACGTAGTCGCTCGGAAGGGTCGAGCCCGGTCGATTCTATTGGAGGGGCGGTCGTCGACCAAGCAGGCAATCAGATGACGCGGCGACCTGCAGCGCCTAGACACCACCCGACAAGACCCAAGCTTGAATTGCGGTCTATCCGTGCCTCTGTTCTTCCTTCCAGTGTGTTTCCTTGTCGATCCAGTTGAGAGTGACGCTCTCGCGCTGGGCCAACTGCTTTCGGCGCTCAAGCATGAGCAGCTTTGAGGACGTGCCAGCACGAGCGATCGCAGCGGAACGCGAGCGCGATCCAGACGCGTATTCACGAGACACCTCGACTTGCCGTGTGAGTGAGAGCGCCGAGCCGCCGCCTTCGGACTCGACGATCTGGTGCGTTTGCTCTTTCGAGCGTGCTGTGCGGCCGCACGGTGTTGTAATCAACGCGCCACGCTTCGATCTGCTGCTGCGTCGGCCAAGGAGAAGACAGGTCCGACGTGGTATCGCGGCGCCGGCCGACGTAACGGGCACGGGTTCTGCTGTCGCGGCACGTAGCCGGCGTACGAGTCCGAACTTTCGAGCCATTGAGAGGGATCGCGGAGCGTCCGTCTGTGCGGGCTACGGCATTTCGTGCGTGACTCCGGCCCGACGTGTTTCTAGGCGTCGAACGGCGAGCGAAGCGGCAACGACCCGACGGCAGCGATGGTCTCGGCGACGGCGCGAGTGCGCGTTGAGAACCCGCCCGCGGTCTAGGAGGACTCGGGGGAAACGATGGATGACCGCCATGGTGATGTTGCACGTCATGTCTTGCCGATTCCGGACCAGAAGGCCATCGGCGTCACGACCTACGACGCCAAGGACCCGGACACGAGGTTCCCGCCGATTCGACCGTTGCGCCCGCCGGCTGGCGCCCCCAATGTACTCATTATCCTCTTGGACGATGTGGGCTTCGGAGCCTCGAGCGCCTTCGGCGGACCGTGTCACACGCCGACGGCAGAACGGCTCGGCGCGCAGGGTCTGAAGTACATCCGCTTCCACACCACCGCACTGTGCTCACCGACGCGTGCGGCGATGCTGTCGGGCCGCAACCACCACGCCGTCGGCATGGGAGCGATTACCGAGGTCGCCACGGCGGCCCCTGGCTACAACTCGCTGCGACCGAATACCTGCGCGCCGCTGGCGGAGATCCTGAAGTTAAACGGCTATTCGACCGCGCAGTTCGGCAAATGTCACGAAGTGCCGGTCTTCGAAGCCACGCCGATCGGTCCGTTCGATCATTGGCCGACCGGCTCGGGATTCGAGCATTTTTACGGATTCATCGGCGGGGAAACCAACCAGTACTTCCCGGGTTTGTTCGAAGGGACTGCGCCCATCGAGCCGGACAAATCGCCGGACGAGGGCTATCACCTGATGGAGGACCTGGCCGACCGCACGATCGCCTGGATCCACCAGCAGAAGGCGATGGCGCCCGACAAGCCGTTCTTCATCTACTTCGCGCCTGGCGCCACCCACGCGCCGCACCACGTGCCCAAGGAGTGGATCGCCAAGTACAAGGGCAAATTCGACCAGGGCTGGGACACGCTCCGCGACGAGACCTTCGCGCGGCAAAAAGCGCTCGGCGTCATTCCGCCCGAGTGCGAACTGACCAAGCGACCCCATGAGATCCCGGCGTGGGAGGAGACCGAGGAACGCCTGCGGCCGGTGCTGGCGCGCGAGATGGAGATCTACGCGGCCTTCCTGGAGTACGCCGACTATCACACCGGCCGCGTCATCGACTCCCTGACGGATCTCGGCATCCTCGACGACACGCTCATCTACTACATCGTGGGCGACAATGGCGCGTCGGCCGAAGGCTCGCTGATTGGCACCATCAACGAGATCGCGATGGGCGATGCGCCCGATCTCGTCACGCCGGAGTTGATGATCGATCGCATTGACGATCTCGGCTCCCATCGGGCGCTGAACCACTATGCGGTCGGCTGGGCGCACGCGATGGACACCCCCTATCAGTGGACCAAGCAAGTGGCCTCGCACTTCGGCGGCACGCGCAACGGGGCGATTGTGCACTGGCCGAGAGGCATCAAAGCCAAAGGAGAGATCCGTTCGCAGTTCCATCACGTGATCGACGTGGCTCCGACGATCCTCGAGGCCGCCAGGCTCCCGCACCCGACGCTGGTGAACGGCGTCCTGCAGGAGCCGTTGCACGGCGTGAGCATGGCCTACTCGTTCGACGACGCGGCAGCGGCGGAGCGACACGAGACGCAGTATTTCGAGATGCTCTGCAATCGCGGCATTTACCACCAGGGCTGGACCGCTGTCACGCGGCATGGCAACGCTCCCTGGGTCATGGCCAGCGAACAGCCGCCGCTCGACGACGACGTGTGGGAGCTGTACGACACGAAGACGGACTGGTCGCAGGCGCGCGATCTCGCCAGGGAACAGCCCGAAAAGCTGGCCCAGCTCAAGCGCCTGTTCGAACTGGAGGCGACGAAATACCACGTGTTCCCGCTCGACGATCGGAAGGTCGAGCGCGCGAACCCGGACCTCGCCGGCCGCCCGTCGGTCGTGCACGGCGGGACGCAACTGCTGTTTCCGGGAATGCGCCGGCTGCAGGAAAACGCCGTCATCAACATCAAGAACAAATCGCATTCGATCACCGCAGAAATCGAGGTGCCCGCGTCGGGCGCGACCGGCGTCATCGTCGCCCAGGGCGGCAACATGGGCGGCTGGAGCCTCTACGCGCACGACGGCACGTTGAAGTACTGCTACAACCACGTGGGCATCGTGCGCTACCACGTCTCCGCGGCATCGCCGCTCCCCGCCGGCAAGCATCAGGCCCGGATGGAGTTCGTCTACGACGGCGGCGGCATCGGCAAGGGGGGCGCGGTCACGCTCTTCGTGGATGGCAACGCCGTCGGCGCGGGGCGCGTCGAGCGTACCCACCGCTTCCTCTTCTCGATGGACGAGACGCTCGATGTCGGCTGCGATGCCGGCGAGCCGGTGTCGGAAGACTACGGCCCGAAGGACAACGCGTTCAACGGCCGGGTCGCGTGGGTGCAGATCGACCTCGATGCCGCCGCCGCGGACACCGATCACATGATAGGCGCAGAGGAGCGCTTCAATCTCGCAATGGCGCGGCAATAGATGGAGACGCGTGTATGAATCCGTCGCCCGATTGGTCGCGCGCGATGCCCTCCGGTCCGGACGTGCGCGTCAAGATCACGGCGAACTACGCCAAGCACGTCGCCCGTGACGCGTACCTCTGGGCCTGGCCGTTGGTCAACATGTACAACCGGCGCCTCTTCTTCGCCACGGTCAAGCGCATGACCTATCAGGGCGCGCTGCCCCAGGCGCCGTTGAACACGTTCGCGATGTTGACCGACTACATCCTGCCGGAACAGCGCCACGTCGCCTGTCCCAACCAGGACGTGGTCTATGGCGCGGGGTTCACGGCATTCGACATCTCGCCCGTCGTGGTGCAGGTCCCGGACTTCGGCGACCGTTTCTGGGTGTATCAGATCGTCGACCAGCGCACTGACGGCTTCGCACAGATCGGCAAGATGTATGGCACGACACCCGGCTTCTATCTCTTGGTCGGGCCGGACTGGCAGGACGAGCCTCCCAGGGGGATCACGAAGGTCTTCAGATGTTCGACGCAGACGGCCTTCGTCGGTCCGCGCGTGTTTCAGGATGACTCGGCGGAAGACAAACAGGCGATCCAGGCCGTGCTACGCCAGCTCGCAATGTATCCGTTGAGCGAATACGACGGCACGTTCAAGACCATCGACTGGCAGAACCTCCCGAAAATTGACGCCGATCCCGGCGGACCGCGCGAGACGCAGTGGGTCTTCCCGGAGAAATTCTTTGACGAATTGCCGGCCGTGCTCGCCAGCGCGCCGCCACTGCCCGGCGAGGAAGCTCGCTACGCGCAAGTGCTCGCCGTGCTCGAGGCGGTCAAGCGTGATCCTGCGCTCAAACCAGCGTTGATTGAAGCCGCGAAGGAAGCAGAAGAGGTGCTCGTCGAGCCGCTGTTCGAGTTCCGCAACTTCGGCATCCAGCTGCCCGACCACTGGTGCACCATCGCCAACGGCGCCGAGTTCGGAACCGACTATTTCACCCGCACCGCCGTCGCCAAGTCCAACATTCTGGTCAACGCGCCGATCCAGGCCAAGTACTTCTACCAGGACTTCGACCGGGCCGGGGTGCGGCTCAATGGATCGAAGCGATATGCCGTGACGTTTGCCAGAGAGCAGACGCCGCCAGTCCATGGCTTCTGGTCGTTGACGATGTACAGCCAGTATCACTTCTTCGTCCCCAACAAGGTGAGGCGCTACTCGGTCGGCACCAAGAACAGGGACCTGAAGATCAATCCTGATGGGTCGTTGACGATCCATGTTCAGGCAGATCCGCCGGCGGATGCCGAGCGCAGCAACTGGTTGCCGGCGCCGAAGGGAGAGGACTTCTCGTTATTCATGCGCGCCTACTGGCCGAAGCCCGCGGCTCTCGATGGCTCGTGGACCCCTCCCGCAGTCATACCGGTGTCATGAACATGTCGAGCCGCCCCACGCAAAGCGAACCTGCGTTGGATCCCGAATTGGTCGGACCATCGCCTTTCCCAGGAATGGTGTGGATCCCCGGAGGAACGTTCCTGATGGGATCCGACAAGCACTACCCCGAGGAGCGTCCGGCTCACCGGGTCACGGTCGATGGCTTCTGGATGGATCGCTATCCGGTGACGAACGAACGCTTCGCGCGGTTCGTGCAGGCGACGAGTCATGTGACGTTCGCGGAAATCCCACCCAATCCATCCGACTATCCCGGCGCGCTCCCGCACATGCTGTTCGCGGGCTCGCTGGTCTTTACGAAGCCGGACGGCCCCGTCGACCGCCGCGACTTCCACAACTGGTGGACGTTCATGCGCGGCGCGGACTGGCGCCATCCGTACGGTCCCGACAGCACGCTCGCGGATCTGGATGACCATCCCGTCGTCCACGTCACCGTCGCGGATGCCGAAGCGTTCGCGCAGTGGGAGGGGAAGACGCTGCCGGCAGAGGCCGAATGGGAGTTCGCCGCGCGCGGCGGACTCGACCGCGCGCCGTATGCGTGGGGCGCGGACTTCCGCCCCGGCGATCGCCACATGGCCAACACGTGGCAGGGAGAATTCCCCTGGCAGAACCTTGCGTCCGACGGCTACGAGCGCACGTCGCCGGTCGGCGCATTTCCGGCGAACGGCTACGGCCTCCACGACATGATCGGCAACGTGTGGGAATGGACGACGGACTGGTATGTGCCCAAGCATCCGGCCGAAGTCATGAAGGCCTGCTGCGTGCCGCGCAATCCGCGTGGTCCCAAAGTCGACGACAGCTACGATCCATGCCAGCCGGAGATCAGGATTCCGCGCAAAGTGATCAAAGGGGGCTCGCACCTCTGCGCGCCCAATTACTGCCGCCGGTATCGGCCGGCCGCACGCTTCCCCGAGCCGGTGGACACGTCAACCTGCCACCTCGGATTTCGCTGCATCGTCCGCCCGTCGAGTTCCTGCGAAGCGAAATCGGACCGCCCTGCCGAATCCGCATAGCCCGCCACCCGTAAGCGGGGTTTAGCTGGACGACCCCTGCGCCGGGGTCGTACGGGCCGTCGTGAGGAGATTCATGGCAAAGACCGACAAGCCCAACATCCTCGTCATCTGGGGCGATGACATCGGCATCACCAACCTGAGTTGCTACAGCAGGGGCTTGATGGGCTATCGCACGCCCAACATCGATCGCCTGGCCAACGAAGGCATGTGCTTCACCGACGCGTACGGCGAGCAAAGCTGCACCGCGGGGCGCTCGTCCTTCATCACCGGCCAAAGTGTCTTTCGCACCGGCCTCTCAAAGGTCGGCATCCCTGCCGCGCCAATCGGATTGCAGGCAGAGGACGCGACGATCGCGGAGCTGCTGAAGCCGCTCGGCTACGCGACCGGACAGTTCGGGAAGAACCACCTTGGCGACCTGAACATGTTTCTGCCGACGGTCCACGGCTTCGATGAGTTCTTCGGCAATCTGTATCACCTGAACGCCGAAGAGGTGCCGGAAGACCCGGACTATCCATCCGAAAAAGAGTTCCCGGAGTTCCGCAGGCGCTTCGACCCTCGCGGCGTCCTCCACTGCTGGGCCACCGACACGGACGACCCGACCGAGCAGCCACGCTGGGGGCGCGTCGGCAAGCAGAGAATCGAGGATACCGGCCCCCTGACGATGAAGCGCATGGAGACGATCGACGACGAGACGACCGCGGCGTGCAAGGACTTCATCAAGCGGCAGCACCAGGCCAACACGCCGTTCTTCGTCTGGATGAACACCACGCACATGCACGCCATCACCCATACCAAGCCGACGAGCGTGGGGCAGGCGGGCCGGTGGCAGTCGCGGTATCACGACACGATGGTCGACCACGACAAGACCGTCGGCGAGCTGCTCGACCTCCTCGATGAACTCGGCATCGCGCAGAACACGATCGTCATGTACAGCACTGACAACGGTCCGCACATGAACACCTGGCCCGACGGCGCAATGACGCCATTCCGGAACGAGAAGAACTCCAACTGGGAAGGCGCGTTTCGCATTCCGCTCCTCGTCCGCTGGACGGGCCGGATTCCGGCCGGCGTCGTCGTCAACGACATCGTCCAGCACCACGACTGGCTGCCGACGTTCCTGGCGGCGGCCGGCGAACCGGACATCGTCGACAAACTGAAGAAGGGACACAAGGCCGGCGACAAGACGTTCAAGCTGCACCTCGACGGCTACAACCTGTTGCCGTTTCTGACCACCGAAGGGGTACGGAGCCCCCGCCAAGGGTTCATCTACTTCAGTGACGACGGCGACCTGGTCGGCGTCCGCTTCGACAACTGGAAGGTGGTGTTCATGGAGCAGCGCATGACCGGAACGATGGGCGTGTGGGCCGAGCCGTTCGTGGTGCTCCGGCTGCCCAAGCTGTTCAACTTGCGCACCGATCCCTTCGAGAGGGCGGACGTCACCTCGAACACGTACTGGGATTGGGTCTTCCACAAGGGGTACTTCGTCCTGGCCGCCACCGCCGTCGTGCAGCCGTTCCTGGAGTCCTTCAAGGAGTTTCCGCCGCGTCAGAAGGCGGCCAGCTTCACGCTCGACCAGGCGCTGGACAAGATGGAGAGCGTCGGCAGCGGCGCCGGGCACTGACGCGCCCGCGACGCGAAGAACCGCCATGAGAATGCGCGTGCGTGCGTGTGCAGTGACCGCAGTCTGTGCGGTGCTGCTGTCGACGAATGCGGTGGCTCGAGGTCAGGAGCCCACGGCGCAGCCAGCGGCGACACCTGCGCCAGCTCCCGCGCCCGATCTACTCCATCAGGAAGCGCTGACCGGCGATTGGAACGGTCGACGGAGCCACTGGAAGGACAAAGGCGTCGCGCTCGAGAGTTCGCTCACGCAGTTCTATCAAGGCGTGGCGTCGGGTGGTACCGAGACCGGCAGCGAGTACAACGGCACCGCGCAGGCGGAGCTCAAGTTCGATCTCGGCAAGCTGGCGGGATGGCAGTTCTGGTCGGCTGAAATCAAGGCGGAAACACGTTTCGGCGGACCGCTGGTCACCGGGACCGGCTCGATCAGTCCGGTCAACACCGCGGCGATTATTCCCGGCGCGGACGGCACCGTGTTCTCGGTCACTGCCGTGAACTTCACGAAGCTGTTTCCGATGAACCTGAAGGAAGGCAAGTTGTTCGCGGTGTCGTTCGGGCGCTACAACCTGATCGATCTCCTCGACGAAAAGTTCTTTGCCGGAGGCGGCACTGAACGATTCCTCAACATCGCGCAGATCGGACCGCTGACGGTGCTGCGCCAGGTGCCGCTCGTCACCAACGCGGTGAGCCTGGCCTACATCCGCGGCGGTCAACCGTTCATCACGTTCGCGATCATGGATCCCAACGACCACTCGCTCGATCCCGGGCTGTCGGACCTGTTCGCGGATGGCGTGACCTTCGCACCCGGGATCAACTTTGCCGCGAAGTACCGCGGCAAGACCGCCAAACACTCCGTTGGCGGCGCGATCACGACCAAGGCCTACACGCCGTTCGACGCGATCCGCCAGGCCATCATTCCCGGGCCGCCACTCAACCCGGTTGAACCACAGCGCGGATCGTGGTCGGTCAATTACACCTTCCGCCAGTTCATCGTGGAGCCCACCGTCGGAAACGGATGGGGATTCTTCGGACAGGTCTCTTTTGCCGATCAAGCGACCAGTCCGATCACGACGTTTTTCGACGTTGGTCTCGGCGGGACACGACTCATTCCCAGCCGGCCGCGCGATGAGTTCGGGGTCTCGTACGCGTATACCGACTTGAGTGACGAGCTGAAGGACAACCTCGATCTTCTGCCGTTCGGCGGACGCCTTCGCGTCGAGCACCAGCTCGAAGCGTTCTACAACTTTTTTCTCACGCCGTGGTTTCAGCTGACCGGGGATGTGCAGGTGCTTCGCCCGAACCGCGTGGCCGCCGATACCGCGATCGTTCCAGCCGTGCGACTGAGGATCGTGTTCTAGGAACGCCATGACGAGCCCACGTTCGTCAGCGCGATTGACGCCCGGCCAGTTGGCGCGAAATGCCGTCCACCGGCGCGCGGTCGAAGCGGTCATCTGGGGCATGCCGGCCGTGAATACCGACCTCATGTACCAGGCGATGGCGCGCGAGGTGAAAGGCCACTGGAACCAGATCGTCTACTGGTCACGGCTGCTCGACTGGAAGAACCAGACCCTCACGCCGAACCCCGACGCGATCTACCTGATGCCGTTCTTCGACACGGCGCAGGCGGGACCGATGGTCATCGAGATCCCGCCCGCGGACGACGGATCGATCACCGGCAGCATCATGGACTGCTGGCAGACGCCGCTGCAGGACGTCGGCCCCGCCGGCGTCGACCAGGGAAAGGGAGGCAAGTATCTGATTCTGCCCCCCGGCCATTCGGGCACCGTGCCCGGCGACTACATCCCGCTGCGGTCGCAGACCTACCAGGGCTATGCGCTGCTGCGATCGATCCTGCGCAGCGGCAGCGACGCCGATTTCGCCAGGGCGGTCGCCTACGGCAGACGGATCGCGTTTTATCCGCTATCCGCCGCGGCAAACCCGCCGCCCACGATCTATCTCGACGCTGCCGATGTCGTCTTCGAGGCCACCATTCCCTATGACGTGCGCTTCTTCCAATCACTGGCGCGTGTGATCGAAAGCCAACCATGGCTGGAGCGCGACCGCGCCATGATCGATTCGCTGCGGACGCTCGGCATCGAGAAAGGCCAGCCATTCAATCCCGACGAAGCGACGCGGGACATCCTGAAAGCCGCGGCGGAGGAAGCGCGCCAGTGGCTCGACCTGCAGT